>Ga0129306_1000660_pt1 | contig 50408 bp, 34 predicted proteins | sample P827metagenome_FD_94438 | JGI IMG/M metagenome (GOLD analysis project Ga0129306, IMG submission 94438) | Capybara group fecal microbial communities from Wisconsin, USA - P827 metagenome | ecosystem: Host-associated > Mammals > Digestive system > Large intestine > Fecal | place: USA: Wisconsin... | reverse complement strand
TATATGCCTGTATCGTATCGCTGCATCCTGCTGGAGTCTACGTTGCATCGTTCTGTGAGTCGGATGCCTGTGCCTTTGTGCCTTCGTCTTCAGCCGCATCTGCTTCGATGCTCTTGAATACCGGAGACTCATATCCGTACTTGGCGGCAGTCATGATCTTGTCGAATGAATCGAGAAGTTCGTTGATGTTGCACTCGCGCAGGTTGAACATATTCGTGCCGATGGAAGCCGAGATCTTATACTTCTTCTTGGATGTACGGTTGTAGCTTTCGATGGCATTCATTATGGCCAGCTTGCAGTTGGACAGTGAGTAGTCCGAGAACGAATCAAGCAGGACAAAGAACCTGTCGCCGGTTATACGGATCACGGCTCCGGAAGAACGGACTTCGTCGGTTAGGATCTTCGCGAATGCCTTAAGGGCCTCATCGCCTTCAGCATGTCCGTACTGTGAATTGATATCCTTGAACTTGTCTATATCGAGCATCACTGCCGAGAAGTTGCCGTTATGATCCTTACGCAGTGAAGTTTTGACCGTATCGAGATAGTATCTGTTGAAGACGCCCGTGAGCTTGTCGATGAGGATCCCCTCGTTCTTGAGATTGACGATCAGCGCACACACGGATACACCCACGCACGGCCAGATCAGTGACGTCCCGTACAGCAATCCCTGGACTATTGTACCTGCCGCGATCGGAAGGATGAAAACCCACACGGGGAAGTACTGGCGCATCCTGCCCTTACGCTTGGCTGCCAGGTAGATGAACACGCCGTCAAACATCAAGATCACTTCGGCGAATGTATATACCCAGAAGAACAGATGCCTGTGATATACGTTATTATCATCCACATAGAATACTACGGGAGTGAAGAGATTCAGAAGCAGCAGAAGCGCCTCAAGCGAGCACAGAATATATATAAGATTGACATGCAGCTTGGAAATGCGCTCATTGACATATTCGTAAACAATGGTGACAAAGCACGGTCCGACGATGATATTGAGCAGATACAGCAGGATGTTGCCCGCATATACGACGAAGTAATTGAGATCGCCGGGTTTGCCGTCACAGTAGAATATGATCGGATCGATGATACATCCTGCAAGGACGCAAATGATCATGACATAGAGTATCGTACTCGTGAGCTTGCGCGCATGGATAAGCCAGCCTCTGCTGATCAGCATCGCGATCATGAGTGTGATACCTATTATGTTGGTTCCGACTATCGATATCAGATCTATGGTTGAGTTCATAAAAAAATCCCACCGTTTAATACTGTGCCGATCCTGAGTCCGCGTGTTCCGGTACGAACACCGGCCCCCTATACTTTAATATGATAAATTACTGATATTTTACAACAAACTGCCGGGATTATTCAATAATAATTGTTTTAAAACTCACAGAACCGTCGCTCTCAGATATCGGCCCCGTCATATTCGTCATAGTTGTCGTATTCTTCATAATCGTCGTAGTATTCGGGATCTTCTTCGTAATAGTCCGGTGAATCTTCGCCGTAGTTTTCGTCCTCATACTGTTCGTCCCCGTAATCGTAGTATCCGTCGGACTCTTCAGGAGTCTGAGGCGCAGGCTTTTTTACAAACAGACGTATGAAACGGGTGTGATAGACGATGAATATCGCAGCCACAAGGAAAAGATGGGCAAAGAACGTGCTGACGAGCACACCGTTGCTTCGAAGCAGATATTTGCTGCCAAAACCGTACAGGCACATAATGCCGGTGTTGGCAAGGCCTAAGAGCAGCAGCGGGATATTGTGCGAGGCACGCTTGATAGTGTCCACGAAGTCGCTGAAGGATGAGTCAAAGTAAGCATAGCGGCCGACCATCAGGCCTAAGAAATAGATGATGAAGCCGTCATAATTGTCATTCTCATAGATGAACTTGATGTACATGAATATGAGGATAATGTAGAGCATGCCGATCAGTCTGACGGAGCCTTTCTCCGCGGTCGTGACGTTTTTAAGGCGTATGAATATCCTGTCAAGGATTGAGTTGATGACGCAGGATAAGATGATCATCACGAGTAAGAGCATGTCGGAATGGGCGTCCCAGAACTCGTAGAAGGCGCCTTCAGTTACGAATCTCTCTATGAGGTAATAAGCGGAGAGAAACGAGAGTATCGAGGTGGCCGAGAAGATCATCTCATAGTAGCGCTCGGTCAGATTGTTGGCCCTGGCGATGAACGCTTTCTGTCTTGCAAGCCTCGTTTTGCCGCGGGCGCTCATCTTGGCTGCCAGTATGATGATGAGAACCGAGATTATGGTGCAAAGGATGGCGATGCCTAAGAAGATGAGCATCTTATCCCTTACGGTATAATGTTCCAAATATTCTGCAAAAGTCATAAGTCTTTCCTTCCCCTGTATGGTATATTATCGTTTCCCCGGTGCATTCCGTCCGGATAAGGTGGTCGCACCAGGGGATATTATATGAGAAATCGGATGAAATTTCAATTTTTTACGGACAGGGTGATAATATCACCGATTATGCTGGAATTGGATACAAAAAAATGCTAGAATAAAGTGTTAATTTGGAAGATTATGGTCAATTGCCCGAAAGGGCGGGATATATTACTGATATGAGAGGTGACGGAATGAGTGAAGTGACTAACTTTAAGTGCCCCGGATGCGGAGCGAAGCTTAATTTCAGCGGCAAGACCGGAGAGATGACCTGTGAATACTGCGGAGCCAGCTTTGACATGGAACAGGTCAAGGCGGCGGAAGAAGCGGAGAAGGAGAACGGGAGCGGTTCGAGCTTATCGTGGGAGCATGTGTCGCAGGGCACTTTGACCGACGAAAACGGCAAGATAAGAGGATATGTTTGTCCTTCATGTAATGCGGAGATGGTGGCGACTGACTTAACTGCTGCTACGGAATGCCCATACTGCGGCAATCAGGCGATAGTTGAGCAGGCCTTTGAGGGCGTATACAAGCCCGATGTGGTCGTTCCGTTTGCGATAGATAAGAATACGGCCAAGAGCAAGCTTAAGGACTTTATCAAGGGCAAGAAGCTCCTTCCTTCCAATTTTGCCAATGGCAACAGGATAGATAATATCACGGGATTATACGTGCCGTTCTGGCTTTTCAGCTGTCATGCGGACGGATTTGTCAATTTCGAAGGCTATAAGGAGAAGAGATGGTCGGACGCGCAGGCTGATTATGTCAAGAAGGATTACTACAGCATCAAGAGAAGCGGTGAGATGGACTTTGTGAGGATCCCCGTAGATGCTGCGACGCAGATGGACGATGCGACAATGGATTCGCTTGAGCCTTATGACCTTACTAAGGCAGTTGCCTATGATGCCGCATACTTCAGCGGATATCTGGCTGACAAGTATGATGTGAGCAGTCAGGATTCGGAGCCCAGGGCCAATGACAGGGTGCGTCATACATTTGAGGATAAGATGCGTGAACAGGTCAGAGGATATGACGGCGTGTTCAAAAAGGGTGAGAGCATCAATCTTACGGGCGGTAAGTCTGAATATGCAATGCTCCCGGTATGGATGATGTCAGGCAGATTCGAGGGCAAGACCTATCAGTTTGCCGTAAACGGACAGACAGGACGCATGGTCGGATCGCTTCCCGTGGATAAGAGCAAGTACTGGGCGCAGATATTCAAGGGCACAGCGGTGTCATTTGTGATCCTGCTTATAATCGCAACGCTCATTAACGGCGGTTTTTCGGGCACGGGTGCACTCATCGCATTTGTGATCGCATTGATAATAGGATTTATAAGAGGAGCCATCCTTAAGGGTTCGATGAAGAACATAGCGATGAAGACGCAGGCGGTCCAATATCTGGTCGAAGCATCCCTTAAGTTCAGAACGCCTCTTGACAGATTCCTATACACCAAGACTGAACGCATTGAGAAGCAGCAAAACAGCTGACACTGATGTCATGGAGCGCTAAGACCCTATATGAGCGTGCCGGACACATATCGTATATATTGATACATCAAGGAGAGATAAGATGGCAGACAGACCGATCGGAAGAAAGAAGAATGTGACAGAAGGCGGTGCCGGAGTACATAAGAGAGATGAAGCGCTGGGTACGGGTCCCGTTGGGAGCGGACATATACCGTCAAGCGGAGGACTAAGCAGCGGCGGAAGTTCATCGGGCGGTAATGTGACGAGAGGTTCGGGCGGCAAGGGTACGATGCTGTTCGTGATCATAGCCATAGTCGTATTACTCGGAGGCGGCGGAGGTCTGACTTCACTGCTTGGCGGCGGAAGTGATACGGATTATGTTGAGACCGCTCCGCAGACTCAGGTCCAGACATCTCCTTCAAACGGACTGTCTCAGTCGACTTCGGCTTCATCCCTCCTTGGAAGTCTTCTTGGCGGGGGCTCTTACGGCGGAGGCCAGGCAGCCTCATGGAGCGATACGCCCAATACCGGCAGGCTTGATACAAGCGTGGCAGCAGGTGCCAGGGATAAGAGAACGGTCATAAAGGGTAACGGCGATGACGTCGTGACCATTATGGTATATATGTGCGGAACAGACCTTGAGAGCAGGTCGGCCATGGCATCTAAGGATCTGCAGGAGATGCTCGCTGCAGGAGTCGGCGACAAGGTAAACCTCGTGATCTATACGGGCGGATGCAAAAAGTGGCAGAACAATGTCATATCCAATTCCGTCAATCAGATATATCAGGTCAAGGGCAGCAGTTTAGTGTGCCTTGAGAGCAATATGGGACAGGCTGCGATGACGGCTCCCGATACGCTCACGGGATTTATAAAGTACGCCAAGAGCAATTTCCCTGCCGACAGATACGATCTTATAATGTGGGATCACGGCGGCGGATCGATAAGCGGATACGGTTATGATGAGAAGTATGCATCGGCCGGTTCGATGAACCTCTCACAGATTAATAAGGCGCTTAAGGCAGCAGGAACGGAATTTGACTTTGTAGGCTTCGATGCATGCCTTATGGCAACGGTGGAGACGGCACTCGTTGTAGCCAATTACAGCGACTACCTCATCGCATCCGAGGAGACCGAACCCGGAATAGGCTGGTATTATACCGACTGGCTCAAGGCTCTTAATGCGGATACATCGATGCCGACCACTGAGATCGGTAAGAACATCATAGATACGTTTACGACGGCCTGTGCTCAGGGAGCCCAGGGACAGAAGACCACGCTCTCACTCATAGACCTTGCAGAGCTTGAGGCTACGGTTCCTTCAGAACTTGCAGCTTTTTCCAAGAATACATCCGACAAGATCAGGAACAAGGAGTTTGCGGTAGTATCGGATGCAAGAGGCAAGACAAGAGAGTTTGCAACATCATCGAAGATCGATCAGGTCGATCTCATAGACTTTGCCAAGAGACTTGGCACTGAAGAAGGGGATGCGCTGGCAGATGCTCTCCTTGGCTGTGTCAAGTACAATAAGACAGGCAGCAGCATGACCAATGCCTACGGTCTGTCCATATATTTCCCGTACAAGAAGGCATCCAAGGTAGACAGCATGGTCGATACCTATACTGCCATCGGTATGGATGAAGATTATACCAAGTGTATCCAGGATTTCGCATCATTAGGGGCAGCAGGCCAGTATGCAGCATCTCAGACAGCAGGCAGCACGGGCTCTGTCACGGGTTCGCTCTTCGGTGACATTGGAGGCAGCACGGGTTCATCGCTTGATTCGGCAGAGATGATAGGACAGCTGTTAAACACTTTCTTAGGCGGCGATTTCTCTGCGGTTCCGGGGCTTACATCATCCAATACAAGCTTCCTTGGCAGGAGCCTTGATGTCGATGCCGTAGCGGACTATATCGCATCCGCACACTTTGATCCGGCATCACTTACCTGGACAGCCAATGAAGTGGGAGATTCAGTGATATCCATGCCCGAAGAACAGTGGGCATATATAGCCGATGTGGAGCTCAATGCCTTCTATGATGACGGCGAGGGTTATATAGATCTTGGACTTGACAATGTATATGAATATGATGATGAGGGCAATCTCTTAGCTCCTACCGACAAGACATGGCTGTCCATTGAGAATCAGCCTGTTGCATACTATCATCTGGATACCCAGGGCGAAGACGATGACTATATAATGACCGGACGTGTTCCCTGTCTTCTAAACGGTGTCAGATGCGATCTTATCATAGTCTTCACATCGGAAAATGAAGACGGCTACATTGCAGGAGCAAGATTTGACTATGTGGACGGTGAGACGGACACCATAGCCAAGAATATGACGGAACTGGCTGTCGGAGATAAGATCGACTTTGTCTGCGATTATTATGACTATGACAAGAATTATATCGACAGTTATCCCTTAGGGGAGACGCTCACCGTGAGCAAGGATATGAAGGATATGCTCATAAGCAATACGGACATGGGAGACGGTACGGCTCTTATGACCTATCGTTTTGTGGACATATACGGTAAGGAGTACTGGACTGCTCCTCTTAAGTATTAGATATAAAAATCATCAGAACATAGAAACAGGAAGGGGATTCTGTTTATGGCAAACTGGATAGTGGTCGTTGATGACGACCTTGTCAACCTCAAGGCAGCAGGCAACATATTAAGCGGGGCCAACATGCGTGTCACGGCATTAAGATCCGGACAGGCGCTGCTTGACTATGTCGATAAGAACGGGACACCGGATCTTGTTCTTCTTGATATCATGATGCCTGAGATGGACGGCTTTGAGACCCTGTCGAGATATCGTGATAAGGAAAAGGAGATGGGATCGCCGGAGAAGCCCGTCATATTCCTTACGGCAGAGGATGATGTGGCGCTTGAACGTAAGGGTCTTGAGACGGGTGTGTCCGATTATATCAAGAAACCCTTGGATCCTGACATTCTCGATAAGCGTGTTAGCAATGTCCTTACGATCCACGATCAGATGAACCGTTATGAGGCAGAGGCCGAGCATGATGCTCTGACCGGACTGTATAACAAGGCTACTGCGACTCAGAAGATCGCAGCCTTATGTATGACCGCAAGAGGATACCTGCTTGTCGTGGATCTCGATTCATTCAAGCTGGTCAATGATATATACGGTCATGACATGGGTGATAAGGTCCTCATAGCATTTGCTGCCCTTTTAAAGAGCAGTATCAAGCACAAGAATATCCTGGGCAGGATAGGCGGAGATGAGTTCCTTGTGTTCACGGAAGGCTATGAGCTGGCCGAACTTAAGGAGTTCACCGAGACTCTCAATAAGGGTATCGTATCCATAGCCAAGGAACTGATGGGGGAACAGATGTCCATTCCTCTCGGCGCATCCGTCGGTGCGGTTGCGGTTCCGGATATGGGTATAGACTTCTCCGTGCTCTTCCGTATGGCGGATAAGGCACTCTATATAGTCAAGAATGACGGTAAACACGGATATGAGGTATATACGGCCAATACCAAGGAAATCATGTCGGATGTCCCGGATGATATCAATCTCAAGACTCTTTCGCATATACTTGAGGAGCGTAACATACCGCAGAATGCCATGTGGATGGGCAAGGAGGCTTTCGGCAATATATACCGCTACATGATCCGCTACATGGACAGATACAGCGGAACTGCCTATAAGCTCCTGTATAATGTGAGATTTGAGAAAAAGGACATCCCGGAGGACATAAGAGAGGATGCGATCGATCATGTAAGAGAGCTTCTGCAGAACTCCCTGCGTAACAGTGATATCATGATGCAGGTGGGCACCAATCATTTCTTCCTCCTGCTCCCTGAGATAAGCGAATACAACACCCACAGGGTGGCAGAGAGAATAGAGAGAGCATGGGAAGCGGATGAATACCGCAGCCTTGCGAGTCTCCATGTTGAGATGGACAGCATCAAGAATGATCTTCATGACGGTCCCCGAAGGAAGGATAAAGGTTCTGACTGGGTCGTTGTCGTGGATGATGACAAGGCCAACCTTATGATGATAGGCAATATACTGAGCAAGAACAATATGAGAGTGACGGCTCTGCAGTCGGCAGGAGCTTTTCTTGAGTTCATGAATGACAACAGACCGGACCTCATACTGTTAGATATCAATATGCCTGACATGGACGGCTTTGAGGCATATAAGAGCATGAGGGAGCGTGTCAACAATGCTTCGAAGATCCCGGTTATATTCCTTACGGCTGATGAGAGCGAAGAGACCGAGACTAAGGGCCTGGAGCTCGGCGCCATGGACTTTGTCAGAAAGCCTCTTGTCCCGGGCAATCTTCTCTTAAGAGTCAAGCATACTCTGGAACTCTGTCTCCTTCAGAATCATCTCATAGAAGAGGTGGAGCGTAAGACGGAGGAGAACAAGGGACTGTCGATACACATTGTTAAAGCTCTGGCGGATGCCATTGATGCCAAGGATACATATACAAACGGTCATTCCGGAAGAGTGGCGGATTATACGAGACAGATAGCAGAACGATTCGGCTATACCGGCAATAAGCTCGACGATATCTATATGATGGGTCTTCTCCATGATGTAGGCAAGATAGGCATTCCGGATGCCATAATCAACAAGCCTGCCAAACTTTCGGAAGAAGAGTTTGAGGTAATTAAGACGCATTCAGTCATGGGCGCACGGATCCTCAAGAGGATATCGGAGATGCCGGCCCTGTCCATGGGTGCGAGATGGCATCATGAGAGATACGACGGAGGCGGTTACCCTGACGGACTCAAGGAGGATGATATTCCGGAAGAGGCCAGGATAATTGCCGTGGCGGATGCATACGATGCCATGAGCAGCAGAAGAAGCTACAGAAGTATACTTCCTCAGGAAGAGATCATAGAAGAGATTAAGAAGGGCAGGGGGACTCAGTTTGATCCCAGATTTGCGGACATTATGCTCAAGATGATCGAAGAGGATGTTGAATACCGTATGAGAGAGGAGTAGACATATGGATAACAGGAAGGAGCAGAATGAACTTTTCAGAAGTTCACATCTGATGATCCTCTATCTTTTCTCCATCCTTGGGATTTTGCTTGCAGGGGAGACACTTTTGCTCGGATGGGAGAAGTGGGCTCTTATACTCATATTATCGGCACTTATTATATGCTGGTCGCTTCATATACGTCAGAGTCTTACGGCTGACGGACGACTCTGGATCTATTCATTTCTCATGATGGCGAGTTATTTCTTCTACGGCGCCCACGAGACCAGTACCTTCGATCTTGCCATCGTTATCGGTGCCATCATCATGGTCTATACGGTGACGGGCAAGAAGAACATGATCACTCTGTGTCAGTTCACCTTCTATGTAACTTTCGGATATGAGCTTGTGCGCATGCTCTATAACGATAATGATCTTGACAGTCTGACGATCACAAGATCCCTTCTCCATATAGCATTGGTCACGGCCGTAAGCCTTGTCGCCAAGACCATAATAGACAAGTGGGGCAAGGTTCTGATGCATTCAGTGGATGAGATAGCGACGCTTAAGGAATCCACGAAGCGCCTCAATGACTTCCTTGCAAATATCTCACACGAGATAAGGACACCCGTCAATGCGGTAATTGGACTTACGGGCATAGCACTCAGCCGTGAGAAGGATGAACAGATACGTAAGGACCTTCTGGCGGTCGAAGAAGCCGGCAAGCGCGTGGGCGAGCAGATAAGCGATATCCTCGATTATTCCGAGATCGATATGCGTAAGCTCGCGGTCAGCAATGAGGACTATATGCTCTCATCACTCTTAAACGACCTCGTGACGGAACTCGCACCTTACAAGCGCTCGGATATAGAACTCGTTATCGACGTGGATGCCAATCTGCCTTCGGTTCTTAACAGCGATGTGACCAAGCTCAAGAAGATATTCTGGCATCTCATATTAAACGGCCTTAAGTATACGAGGGAAGGCGGCGTATATGTCCATATCACTTCCGTTAAGAGAGACTACGGCATCAACCTCTGCATTGAGGTTGCTGACACGGGTATCGGTATGAGCGAGGTCGAGATAGAACGCATCTTTGACCGCTTCTATCAGGCTGATTCGGGACGTACGAGAGAGGCCAGCGGCCTCGGCTTAGGCCTTACGATAGTCAACGGTTTTGTACAGGCGATGGACGGTTTCCTTACGATAGAGAGTGAACCCGGTAACGGTACGGTCGTCAGGATAAGCATCCCTCAGAAGGTTGTGGATGACACCGACTGTATGACGGTTGATAATCCCGAGAAGCTCAATCTGGGGACATATCTTCACTTTGAGAAATTCAATAATCCCCATGTCAGGGTATTCTATAATTCCATGGTCAAGAACATAGTCAAGGGCCTTCGCGTGACCATGCACAGAGTGGACAATCTCGACGGTCTTAAGAAGCTGTCTGCAGGCATGAAGTTCACTCATCTCTTCGTCGGCAAAGAGGAGTATGAAGAGGATCCGGAGTTTTTCGAAGCAATAGCATCCGACACACTTGTAGAGATCGTTGCGGATGATGATTTTGTGCTTCCCGCTTCTTCGGCAGCCAGGATAATGCGCAAGCCTTTCTTCTGCTTCCCCGTTATAGCAGTCCTCGGTACAAATCCTCATGAAGAAGTAAGAGAAGAGGGAAGGCTCTACTGCAAGGATGTGAGAGCGCTTGTCGTGGATGATGAACCCATGAACCTGACTGTTGCAATGGGTGTGTTCAGAGAATACGGGATGACGGTTGAGACGGCAGTCTCCGGGACCGAGGCCATAGAGATGTGCCGTGACCGCGAATATGACATAGTGTTCATGGATCACATGATGCCCGGCATGGACGGAGTGGAAGCCATGAAGCGCATAAGGAGCGAATGGGGCCGTGACAAGAACAGATCATATGATACCCCGATAGTCGCTCTGACCGCCAATACTGTCAGCACCGCCAAGGAGATGTTCTTAAGAGAAGGCTTCGACGGATTCATCGGCAAGCCCATTGAGATAGCCGAGATGGAGCGTGTGCTCAAGAAAGTCCTGCCCAAGTCAGTATTCGTGGATAAGTCGGACGTAAGGGGCAGAGCGCCTGTAAGCCGCACACCGGTAAGCGGTGTAAATGAAGGCGACTCAGATACCGGTACTCAGAGTGAACCCACGTCCGGGGCGGACTATAGAGGACAGCTTGCCCGTCTGGGGATAGATGCGGACAAGGGGCTTATATACTGCCAGGATGATGCTGATTTTTACAAGACGCTGTTGCTGCAGTATGCGGGCGAAGCATCACAGAAGATAAGTAATGCGGCAAAGTTCAGAGAAGAGGGTAATCTTGAAGATTACGCCACGGTGCTCCATGCACTTAAGAGTACATCCAAGATGGTTGGAGCCGGGGAACTGTCGGATAAGGCAAGGGAACTTGAGTTAGCTGCCAAGGCCGGTGATACTTCCGTAATAGACAGGCTGCATGATGAGACAATGGAAGAATACGGACATGTCTCTGACGGAATAAAGGAAATCATCGGTAATTCAGAGAGCACAAAACCGGATGCGGAAAGTGTGATGAGTGAGACTGCGCCGGATTCGGGAGTGTTTGAATTTGCTCCGAAGGGAGGGACAGAGTAATGAGAAATAAACTCAGAGTATTCTTCTCTGAACTCTTTGATACGGAGAGAGAATTCAAGGAGAGGATGTTCATCCTGATGACCATCATAGCCATAGGGTCGGTATTCCTTGCTTTTGTCGGAGATCTCATAACCGGTGAATACGAGGCTGAGACCCTGGGTCTGGGCATAATGGTATTTCTTTCGTTTATCGTCGCCGTGCTTTCGGTCAAGTACAAGAAGATGAAGATCGGCGGAGTATTCATCGCCATGGGCATAGTGTTCATAGCTCTTCCCGTGACGTTCTTCTTCGGAGGAGGACTGACGGGCGGTTCGATGTTCTGGGTGGCTGTATGCTATCTCTATATTGGTCTGCTGCTTGAGGACCTTGCCCGCAACATCATGCTGACACTTCTTACAATAGTAGTGGCGGGTGAGTATTATATCGCTTTTACCGGACACTATATCATAGTCGAACACAGCCGCAGGATGTGGCTTATAGATACCGCGATATCCGTATTCCTCGTGGGGATCGTGGTATATACGATGGTGTGGTTCCAGAATAAGCTCTATAAGATCGAAACTGAAAAGACGATGAAACAGGCCAAGGAGATCGAGGAACTCAATAAGGCCCAGAACAGATTCTTCTCAAGCATGAGCCATGAGATCCGTACACCCATCAATACGATCATCGGATTAAACGAGATGATACTCAGAGAGAACGCCTCTGAAGAGATCACTGAGAATGCCGCCAATATTCAGGCTGCCAGCAAGCTGCTGCTGTCTCTTATCAATGACATACTCGATATGTCCAAGTTTGAGTCAGGTCAGATGGAATTGTCCAACGTATCATATCATACGGGAGACATGCTCTCTGACGTTGTTGGTCTTCTGTGGCTCAAGGCCAAGGAGAAAAACTTAGACTTCACGATAGACGTATCGCCCGATCTGCCTGAGAGTCTTTTGGGAGATGAAGTAAGGATCAAACAGATACTCATCAACGTGCTTAATAATGCGATCAAGTATACCGGAGAAGGTTCGGTCAGACTGCAGATACAGTGCGAGCGAAAAGGTGATACGGCTAATGTCATATATACCGTGACGGATACCGGAATAGGTATCAAGAAGGAGAGTATCCCTTACCTCTTTACGGCATTTAAGAGAGCCGATGAGGATAAGAACAGATATATCGAAGGCACGGGGCTTGGGCTGTCCATAGTCAAGCAGTTTGTTGATCTTATGGGCGGTAAGATAACCGTCAACAGCGTATATACCAAGGGCTCAACTTTTATCATAGAACTGCCCCAGAAGATAGTAAACGATGAGCATCTCGGAGAGGTTAGCGTAAGAGGAGGCAAGGGAAGGTTCCGGTCAGAATATGTGGAGAGCTTTGAGGCTCCCGAAGCCAAGGTTCTCGTAGTGGATGACACTGTTGCCAATCTCATGGTGGTAGAGAAGCTCTTAAGAGGGACAAGGGTACAGGTCGATACCGCGACAAGCGGCAAGGAGGCCCTTCAGAAGACATTCAACACTTCATATCACGTGATCTTTATGGATCATCTCATGCCCGAGATGAACGGTATCGAGTGTCTTAACAGGATAAGGACTCAGAACGGAGGCCTGTGCAGGGAGTCCAAGATAGTGGCCCTCACCGCCAATGCCGGAAGCGAGATGGAGAAATACTATGCCAAAGAAGGCTTCGACGGCTATCTCCTTAAGCCTATAAGCGGAGAGAAACTTGAAAGAGAGATCTACAGGCTGCTTCCCAAGGATATAGTCATAGTCACGGGTACCAACGAGATGCTGGCTGAAGAGAGCATGTCATGGATAAGGGAACATCAGAAGAAAGCTGCGACTATCATAACGACAGAGAGTGTTGCGGATATACCGAAGGCTCTGTTGGAACAGTATAATATCGCAGTTCTTCCTCATATGGTCACGACACCCAAGGGTACATTCAGGGACGGCTTGGAGATCGAGGCGAGAGGACTTCTGTCATATATGGATACCGGAGCGGGTGAAGCACATACGAGGGCACCGGGTGTTGAAGAGCATGAGGCGTTCTTCGCGGAACAGCTGCAGAAGGCCAACAACATCATACACATATCCATATCGAGCAGAGTGGAAAACAGCGGATGCATTACCGCCAGGGAGGCGGCGGCCAACTTTGACAACGTATTTGTCGTTGATTCGGAACACTTATCAAGCGGTCAGGGAATAATGGCCATAGAAGCGGCAAGACTTGCGGCAGCAGGAGTCAGTACGGAAGAGATACTTGCGCGTCTTGAAAAGATGAAGAAGCATATATATACGAGCTTTATCGTGGATACGCTGGATTATCTGACAAGAGCCAATCAGATAGGGCCTAAGGTTGCAAGGATATCCAACGCACTTATGATACATCCGGTACTGTCGCTTCAGAAGGGAAGGATGATGGTATACTGGCTGTTCTTCGGCAGCAGGGAGAGAGCCTGGGAGAGATATGTCAATTCGGCATTCAGGGTACCGGGCAGGATAGACAGGAACATGCTCTTTGTCACTTATGTGGGAATGTCTCAGAAGGAACTGGATGAAGTGGAGCAGATGATAAACAGGCAGATGCATTTTGAGCACATCTACTTCCAGAAGGCATCTCCGGCCATAGCAGTTAACTGCGGCCCGGGAACATTCGGGCTCCTGTTCAATACCAAATACGAGGATTAAGCACAAGTATTAAGTACAAGGATGCGCTCAAGTATTATGAGAGTCTCGTAATGATGTAAGACACGGCCTGTATCGGGATCAAATTGCAAACCTTGCGAAGCTTGTTGATTTGATTGCTCTATACAGGCTTATCTATGGTCATTTCATTGCATAAGTTGTAGTATATTCAAAAAGGATGGAGAAATATGGATAAACTGCTCAAAAACATACATGACATAGGGATAGTTCCCGTTATCGCGATCGATGATGCGTCGAAGGCCGTACCTTTGGCTAAGGCTCTTACGGAGGGCGGACTCCCGGCGGCTGAGATAACCTTCAGGACAGAGGCCGCTGAAGCGGCCATAAAGGCCATAGTACGCGAAGTACCCGAGATGATCGTCGGAGCCGGAACGGTGCTTACAAGAGATCAGGCTGACAGGGCCATTGCTGCGGGAGCGAAGTTCATCGTAAGTCCCGGGTTTAATCCCGAGATCGTGCGGTATGTGACGGATAAGGGTGTATGCATGATGCCGGGAACCGCCACTGCGGGAGAGATGGAACAGGCCATGGCCATGGGCCTTAATACGGTCAAGTTCTTCCCTGCGGAGCAAAACGGCGGAGTGGCTATGCTTAAGGCGCTCGCCGGCCCGTATAAGAATCTTAAGTGGATGCCGACGGGCGGGATCAATACAGGCAACCTTACCGATTACATCAGTTTCCCTCAGGTGCTTGCCTGCGGCGGAACCTGGATGGTTAAGAAGGAGCTTATAGAGAGTGAAGCCTGGGATGAGATAAGTGCGATATGTAAGGCCGCTGTCAAGAAGATGCTTGGATTTGAGCTTATGCACATAGGCATCAATATGCCTGATCTTCCGGAAGCAGAGAAGCTTGCGAATACTCTGGCAGCCATTTTTGATATGGAGCAGAGAGTGGCAGAGAAGGGCATATTCGTGGGTGAGTGCATGGAGGTCATGAACTATATGGGCAGAGGAACTAACGGTCATATAGCCATCGCTACCTATGATGTCGACAGAGCCATATATCATCTGGACAGAAAGGGCATCACCTTTGATGAGAGCAGCAGGCAGACGGACGGTAAGGGCACAAAGTTCATCTATATAGACGGTGAGTTCGGCGGCTTCCCGATACATCTGGTGAGAAAGTAGAACATACGGAATATACAATTATGACACGAGTGTCATAATACTGAAACAGAAAGGATATACATGAGCAGAGTAGTAACATTCGGCGAGATAATGTTAAGGCTTGCGCCTAACGGATATTACAGGTTTTTCCAGGATGATCAGCTTCAGGCTACATTCGGAGGAGGAGAGGCCAATGTGGCAGTATCACTGGCAGGCTTCGGCCTTGATTCAGTCTATGTCACCAAGCTTCCGGCCCATGCCATAGGTCAGGGAGCGGTAAACAGCTTAAGATACTTCGGCGTTGATACGAGTAAGATCGTAAGAGGCGGTGACAGAATTGGCATATACTTCCTTGAGAAGGGCGCTTCGCAGAGAGGAAGCGTATGCATATATGACAGAGCCCACTCAGCCATTCAGGAGGCTTCGACTTCTGATTTTGACTGGGATGAGATATTCGACGGGGCTGACTGGTTCCACTTCACCGGCATCACACCGGCGCTCGGTCCCAATCTTGTTGAAATCTGCATCGAGGCATGTAAGGCGGCCAAGAGCAAAGGCATTAAGATAAGCTGTGACCTTAACTACAGGGGCAAGCTCTGGACGAGAGATGAGGCACGTGCTGCCATGACTAAGCTCTGTGAGTATGTGGATGTATGCATATCCAACGAAGAGGATGCCAAGGATGTGTTCGGTATAGAGGCCGAGGGCAGCGACATAACCGGAGGTAAGCTCAATAATGAAGGCTACAGGTCAGTGGCCAAGCAGCTTATGGACAGGTTCGGATTTGAGAAGGTGGCGATCACTCTGCGCACTTCGATATCAGCCAATGACAATGACTGGCAGGGCATGCTCTATGACGGCAGTGACTGCTGTTTCTCCAAACAATACCACCTCCATATCGTCGACAGAGTAGGCGGAGGCGACAGCTTCGGAGCAGGACTCATTTATTCGTTACTCAACGGTTACGGCACTCAGGATGCGATAGAATTCGCGGTTGCCGCATCGGCGCTTAAGCATTCGATAGAAGGCGATTTTAACAGAGTTACCGTGGATGAAGTAAGGAAGCTTGCAGGCGGAGATGCATCGGGAAGAGTACAGAGATAGAGGCGTCATAAGGCGCGTAAGATTCGCTTATGTAACGAAGCTTTGCAGCGAAGTAATGAAACTGACAGAGGATCATAATGAAATCTTTTTTAGACGACAAGTTCATGTTAAATAATGAGACGGCCGTGCACTTATATAACGACTATGCGAGTAAGCTGCCGATAATCGACTATCACTGTCATCTGTCTCCGAAGGAGATATATGAGGATGTAAGATTTAAAAATCTGGGCGATCTGTGGTTTGGCGGCAGGCAGACGGACGGGACCATCGCGGGCGACCACTACAAATGGCGTCTTATGCGCGCTAACGGTATGCCTGAAGAGCTTGTAACCGGCAGGGATGATGAGTATGCAAGATTCCTCGGTTTTGTCGACACCTTGAGCATGGCCATAGGTAATCCGATGTATCACTGGTGTCATCTTGAGCTTAAGAGATACTTCGGTATCGACGAGCCGCTTAATAAGGATAATGCCAAGGCCGTATGGGATAAGTGCAGCGATATGCTTAAGAACGATCCGGATATGAGTGCCGGGGGGTTCATAAGACGAAGTAATGTGGAATACATCGGGACGACCGACGATCCCGTGGATGACCTTAAGTATCATGAACTTATTGAGGCGGATGAGAGCATTACATGCAGGGTAAGACCTTCATTCAGGCCCGATAAGGCCATCAATATACAGAGACCGGAGTTTGCGGACTATATTGCGAAGCTGGCTGCATCAGTCGGTAAGAGCAGTCTTGATTCGGTGGGTGAAGTGATAGATGCGCTGCTTGAAAGACTGCATCATTTTATTGCCCATGGATGCGTGGCCTCAGATCACGGCCTTGACTATGTGCCGTTTAATGAGATGCCTGAAGAGGCTGTGGATGCTGTCTATAAGAAGGCACTTAAGGGTGGGGACCTGACTGTTGAAGAGATCGAAGGATATCAGACCTTTATTCTGCTTGCGCTTGCAAAGGCTTATCATAAGCACGGTATAGTCATGGAGCTCCATTACTCATGCATGCGCAACATGAATGAGAGGAAGCTAAAGGAACTCGGCCCCGATACGGGATATGATCTTATGGGGCAGAATGACTGTGCGCGTTCGCTGTCCGCCCTGTTATCTAAGCTTGATTCGACTGATGAACTGCCAAAGACCATCATTTTTTCACTTGATCCTGCAGACAATGAGCTCATAGATACCATCGCGGGAGGCTATCAGTCGCCTGAGATCCCGGGCAAGATCCAGCACGGAGCCGCATGGTGGTTCAATGACACGAAGTCCGGGATGGAAGCGCACATGAGATCGCTGGCTGATCTCGGGCTTTTGGGCAACTTCATAGGGATGCTGACAGATTCGCGCTCATTCCTCTCATATACGAGGCATGAATACTTCAGACGCATACTGTGCAATCTGATCGGGCAGTGGGTCGAAAACGGGGAGTATCCCAATGCTGACGAAGCCCTTAGGAAGATTGTGGAGGGCATCGCCTATAAGAATGCCAAGAGGTATTTTGGCCTTTAGAATGCATATTGACGAGAATCATTCGGAATGATAATATAATAGTGAAGGTGCTACCGATAGACGGTTAGCCTTCAAATAGTCGACAAATAGCCGCTCAGTTTGCAGACATGGCGGCTATTTTGCGTTTCTGCCGGTATTATCCGGTCTTTTTTTATCTCCGGAAAATGTTGAGAAAAATACAAAAAAATAGTAAAATATATAAGATTATGCGGATATGATGATCCGTGTCAGCGGCCGCGATTTTAAAAGGGCCGATATATGAGTATTTCGGAGGTTTTGACTGATATGACACTGAGCAAAAAGCCAGTTACCGGCATGAAGGATATATTGCCTAAGGAGATGCGCATAAGAGACTATGTGATCGGTGTGATCCAGGAGACATATGCAGACTTCGGGTTTACGCATATCGAGACACCCTGCGTGGAAAACGTGGCCAATCTCAACTGCAAGGCAGGCGGAGAGAATGAGAAGCTGATATTCAGGATCCTTAAGAGGGGCGAGAAGCTTAATCTTGCCGAGGCTAAGACCGAGGATGATGTGGCTGATCTGGGACTCCGCTACGATCTGACGGTTCCGTTAGTGCGTTTCTATTCGAATAATTCGGCGACTCTCCCTGCACCTTTTAAGGCGCTTCAGATAGGACCCGTATGGAGAGCAGACAGACCTCAGAGAGGACGTTACAGACAGTTCTATCAGTGTGATATAGACATATTGGGCGAGCCTTCGGACCTTGCGGAGATAGAACTCATCACGGCTACGACTACGACGCTCGGCAAGCTTGGATTCAAGAACTTCGTCATAAGGCTCAACGACAGAAGGATGCTCAAGGCGATGGCCGCATATGCGGGCTTCCCGGAGAGTGACTATGATGAGATATTCATAACCCTTGACAAGATGGACAAGATAGGAGTCGACGGCGTCAGAGAGGAGCTTATCGGAGCGGGATACAGTGATGCTTCCGTGGATAAGTATCTTGAACTCTTCACGATGGCTGCAGATGACAAGGCAGGTGCGCTCAAGCTCATCACGGATAAGCTCGGTGAGCATCTGGATGCGGAGGTGTCCGGCGGACTGAGTGAGATAATGGCGAGCGTGGATGCAGCCAAGGCGGCTGATTTTAACATAGAATTCGACCCGACGCTCGTGCGCGGGATGAGCTACTATACGGGACCGATCTTCGAGGTATCGATGCCCGAGTACGGCGGAAGCTGCGGAGGCGGCGGAAGATATGACGAGATGGTCAGCAAGTTCACGGGACAGTCGGTTCCGGCCTGCGGATTCTCGATAGGCTTTGAGAGGATCGTGCTCCTGCTGCTTGAGAATGACTATCAGATCCCGGATGAGAAGGAGAAGGTCGCATTCCTCATAGAGAAGGGCGTGGATTCCGAGAGGCTCAGCGCCATCATGAAGGAAGCGGCAGAGCTCAGGGCGCAGGGCAGACAGGTGCTGGTATCGCGGATGAACAAGAATAAGAAGTTCCAGCGCACGGGACTTGAAGAGCAGGGATATACGGAGTTTAAGGACTTCTACAGAGAGGAACTCAAGCACTGATGAAAGATTCCGAAAGGTCAGAACATAAGAGCATAAGAGCAAGACGTAAGGACCCGATGGACTGCAAGGAGTTTCTCAAGCTGGTGCCGATATGGCTCGAGGGCAGACTCGACGGAAGACTCGGCACCATGTTCCTTGATCACATGAATCAGTGCGAGGACTGCAATGAGGAACTGCATATACAGTATCTGGTGAGAGAAGGTACTGCCAGGCTTGAGAGCGGCGGCAACTTCAACCTCGATAAGGAACTGTCCGACAAGGTAGGTTCCTACAGGAAAAAGCTTAAGAGGAGACACCGCGAGAATGTGGTCATCTACTGGATGGAAGCCGTGGCCGCGATCGCGATCGTGTTCATGCTCGTACTTGTGGCAGTGAAGATGTAGAAGATGCGGCGGATGGATGCCGGTAGCCGGGTGCTTATCCGGGCATTCGTAAGCATCGCAATGGGATATATATGAGTAAGATAATGCTTATCGACGGACATAGTATCGTGCACAGGGCATTCTACGGAGTGCCGGAGCTTACGAATGCATCGGGGCTCCACGTCAATGCGATCTATGGATTCCTGAATATACTGTTCAAACTGATGGATGATGAGGCGCCGCAGTATCTCTGCGTGGCCTTTGATATGAGCGCCCCTACGTTCCGTCATGAGAGATACCCCGAGTATAAGGGAACACGTAAGCCCATGCCGGATGAACTGCGAGAGCAGATCCCTGTGCTCAAGGATGTACTCAGAGCCATGGGCATCACTCTTGTGGAGCATGAGGGATGGGAGGCCGATGATATCTTAGGTTCTCTGGCGCGCAAGGCTGAGAGTGAAGGGATGGATGTGAGTCTCGTATCCGGTGACCGCGACCTCCTGCAGATTGCCACGGACAAGATCAAGATCGTTCTGCCCAAGACCAAGGGCGGCAAGACAGAATACGAGATATACCATACTCAGGATGTAATAGACAGGTATCAGGTCTCTCCTGCGGGCATCATAGAGCTCAAGGCACTGATGGGAGATACATCCGACAACATCCCCGGCGTCCCCAAGGTGGGTGAGAAGACGGCCACTTCGCTTCTGGTGGAGTACGGGACCGTTGCCAATGTCTATGATAACCTCGATAAGATCGCCAAGAAGGGTCTGCATGATACGCTTGAGGCCAACAGGGACAAGGCGGAGTTAAGCAGGTGGCTTGCGACGATCAAGACTGATTGTGACACGGGTGTCACATGGGATGAGATAGAGCTCAAGAACCTGTATACCGACAAGGCTTATGAGTCGCTTAAGACGCTCGGGCTTCGTAAGATACTGGAGCGTTTTGAGGGAAAAACAGGGGTGGTTACTGCTGCTGTTCCCGAGACTGAACTAGTGTCCGTGGACGAACTGTCAGCCTGTGAAGAGATATATGATAAGGCTGCAGGTACGGTATGCTTCTATATCCACACTGAAGATACCAAGGCTGCCCGTAATACAGTGGAAGAGTCGGACGGTCAGATGGGCTTTGATCTTATGGGGATGAGCGGATCGGCTAACGATGAGACTTCGGACTCTGCGAATTCGAAGCAGACCGGACTGCCCGGGATACTTGGCAATGTCAGTCAGATATCGCTCTCATACGGCGGCAAGGACTACAGGATAGATATAAGTGATAAGCTTGGCATTAAGGATGCAGTCAGTGGGCTTCTCGGTATCATCGCAAGAGAAGATGTCACGGCTGTCACATATGATGTCAAGAGATTATACAGGCTTATAGATGCATACGGAGAACTGACAGGAGAAGGTGCCGCTGCTGATGGTATCGGCAGAGTCCTTGCAGCAGGGCTTGACCCGGAAGGACACCTGGTTCCTCATGTGGATGATATGATGCTTGTGTCATATCTTAACAATCCCATTGCATCCGCAGAATATGACCTTAAGCCGGGTGCCGTAACACACAGGCTTATGTCTGAATATGACGCTGCGATCAAGGCACTTAAGGATGCCGGGATGTATGACCTGTATGAAGATGTGGAGCTTCCCTTAAGTTATGTTCTCCACACCTGTGAGAGAGAGGGCATAAGAGCCGACAGGGATGCGCTTAAGTCATACGGCGATTCGCTCACGGGCCGTATAGGAGAACTGGCAGAGAGCATTTATAAGCAGGCGGGAGAAGAATTCAATATCAATTCTCCCAAGCAGTTAGGCGAGATACTCTTCGGTAAGCTCGGCATAAAGGGCGGCAAGAAGACCAAGAGCGGATATTCAACTGCCGCTGATGTTCTCGAGAAGCTGGCGCCCGAATATCCGATCGTTAATGATATACTGGAATACAGGGGACTCACCAAGCTTAAGAGTACATATGCGGACGGGCTGCAGGACTGCATCGCACCGGACGGCAGGATACATACGACATTCAATCAGCATGTAACGGCGACGGGCAGGATAAGCTCAACCGAGCCTAATCTTCAGAACATACCCATAAGGACTGAACTCGGACGTAAGATACGCAAGTGCTTTGTGCCGAAGGACGGCTATGTGTTCATAGATGCGGACTACTCTCAGATAGAGTTAAGACTCTTAGCGCATATGTCGCAGGATAAGGGACTTATCGAAGCCTACGGTATGGATGCGGATATACACAGGATCACTGCGAGCAAGGTGTTCCATATACCGTTCGATGAGGTGACACCTGCTCAGAGAAGAGACGCCAAGGCTGTCAACTTCGGACTGGTCTACGGAATAAGTTCATTTGGTCTTAGCCAGGACCTTGGGATCACCAGGGATGAGGCCAAGCAGTATATAGAGGAGTACTTCATCACTTATCCGGGCGTTAAGGAATTCCTCGATAAGAGAGTGGCGGAAGCCAAGGAGAAGGGCTATTCCGTGACAATGTACGGAAGGCGCAGGCCGATACCGGAGCTTAAGAACAGCAACTATATGATGCGCCAGTTCGGCGAGAGAGTTGCAATGAACAGCCCGATCCAGGGAACTGCGGCCGATATCATGAAGATAGCGATGATCCGTGTGTATGAGGCCCTCTTAAGGGAGGAGATAGACGGTAAGGTACTTGTTCAGGTGCATGATGAACTCCTGTTAGAAGTCAGAGCGGACGAAGCGGAGCGGGCAAGCGCACTGCTTAAGAACGAGATGGAGAATGCGGCTTCACTTGCGGTTAAGCTGGAGGTGGATGTCCACAGCGGATCGGACTGGTACGAGGCCAAGTGATAAGGAATCCATCGCATATAAGGATGTGTTCATAACAGGGTGACGGACATGAAGACTAAGGTCATAGGCATCACAGGCGGAGTAGGCGCCGGAAAAAGTTCGGTGCTTAACTATATAAGAGATCATTACGATTGCATCATCATCACGGCGGACGACATGGGCAATGAGGTCAAGGAGCCCGGCGGTGAATGCTATGACAGGATCATCTCTCTCTTAGGCGAGGATATCCTCTCGGATGACGGCCGTATAGACCGTAAGAAGATGGCGGCTAAGATATATGCGGATGATGAACTCCTTAACAAGGTCAATGCAGTGATCCATCCGGCCGTTATTGGTCGTATCATGAGGCTCGGCGATGAGGCGAGAGAAAAAGGTGAAGTCCCTTATTTTTTCATAGAAGCGGCACTGCTCATAGAGACCGGGTTCCGCGACTATGTGGATGAGATGTGGTACATATATGCTGACATGAGTGTCAGAAGGAAACGTCTCAGGGAATCCAGAGGATATGATGATGCCAGGATAGACGGCATCATGGAGAAGCAGCTTAGCGATGAAGAGTACAGAGCGGGCTCGGATGTAGTGATAGATAACAGCGGTGAGTTTGGTGACACCGCAAGACAGATAGATAAGTTTCTTGGAGGAGAAAATGGCAGATAGCGGTAATCCCAATCAGATGGTATTCGGACTGGATATCGGTACCAGAAGTATCGTAGGTACGGTAGGGTACAAGCGCGGTAATAAGTTCACGGTCGTGGCGCAGTGCAATAAGGAGCACGAGTCGCGCTCGATGTTAGACGGTCAGATCCACGATATAGGCAGAGTGGCCGATACGATAACGGATGTCAAAAGGCGTCTGGAGAAGCAGATCGGCGGAGAACTCAAGCGCGTATGTATTGCTGCGGCAGGACGTGTGCTGCAGACCATGCAGACGCACTCGGAAGTGGACCTTGAGGAAGAGAGAACGGTAACGGCTGAGGATATATATACGCTCAATTCCGTGGCCATAGAGGATGCGTACAAGAAGTTCCTGGATGAGAACAAGACGGATCTGCACTTCTACTGTGTGGGATCGAGTCCGGTGAGGTATTACCTGAATGACTTCGTGATCTCGAATCTGGAGAATCATAAGGCCAAGGTTATCGGCGTGGATATGATAGCGACGTTCTTACCGGATGATGTTGTGGACGGACTGTATAAGTCTGTAGAGATGGCAGGACTTGAGGTAGCTAATCTGACACTGGAGCCTATAGCGGCCATTCAGCTGGCGATTCCCGAGAGGTTCAGACTCCTCAACATCGCTCTTGTGGATGTGGGTGCGGGTACTTCCGACATCTCTGTCACCAAGGACGGATCGATCATAGCATTCGGCATGATACCTACTGCCGGAGACTCGCTGACTGAGAGAATCGCCAATCACTGCATGGTGGATTTCAATACGGCTGAAGTGATCAAGCGCAAGGCTGATACGGATCAGGTCATAGAGTATGAAGATATAATGGGCACGAAGATGACCATCACCCAGAAGCAGATCAAGACTCTGTTATCCAAGGATGTGGATGCAATGGCCAAGCTTGCCTGCGACAAGATCAAGGAATTGAACGGCGGCAAGAGTGTCGGCGCCGTATTCGTAGTGGGCGGCGGCGGAATGATCCCCGGATATACGGACAGTCTGGCCAAGAAGCTTGGACTGGCGCCCGAGAGAGTGGCTCTCAGGGGTAAGGAAGTTATGCAGGATATCATCTTTGAGAACACGGAGCTCAATGTGGATTCGCTCCTTGTCACTCCGATAGGTATCTGCCTCAACTATTATGAGGAGAGCAACAACTTTATCTTCGTCAACTTTAACGGCACGAAGGTCAAGCTGTATAACAATAACAACCTGACGGTCATGGATGCGGCGATGCAGACTGAGTTCCAGGGCGGAGGCTTCTTCCCCAAGAGCGGACCGGAGCTTGAGTTCAGCATCAACGGCAGCAAGAGGCTCATAAGAGGCAAGATGGGCGAGGCGGCAGTGATCAAGGTTAACGGCGCTCCTGCCAATCTGCATTCACCGATAAAAGAGAATGATATCATCGATGTAGAGGAATCCACGGCAGGTGAGGCAGCTCACATGACCATCGGAGAACTGCCCGAGTATAAGTCGATACTCACGGTCAATGTCAACGGCAACAGCGTGGATCTGCCCAAGTACGCTTCGGTCAACGGCGAGCTTCAGTCTGAGTACTATGATATCGTAAGCGGCGATGAGATAGAGATACTCGATTACTATACAGTGGCACAGATCGAGAAGTTCATGGATATAAGCGTGGCTCCCGACAGTACGCCAATGGTCAACAATGCACCGGCGGATGATGATACCAAGGTATATGAGAACTTTACGGTGTCATGGGAAGTGACTGACGGAACCTTCGACGGCAGTGCCTATGTGGCAACCAATTACGTGGAAGAAGTGATAGAGAAGACGTCGGATGATGAGGATAAAAAGGAAGCTGTTCAGGCTCCCGTGATGACGATATCCGTGACCGTCAATAACAAGCCCGTGGAACTTAAGGGCAAGAGTAAGTATGTGTTCGTGGATGTGTTTGATGAGATCGATTTTGACAGAACAAGAGCCAAGGGAACTCTCATTACCACGATAAACGGTCATAATGCCGAATACATGGAAGAACTCCACGGCGGAGAACTGATAGAGATATACTGGGATAAGGACAGACAGAAATGAGAATGTGTCCCATAGCCAGCGGAAGCAGCGGTAATTCGATATATGTCGGAAGCGGTAATACGCACATACTTGTGGATGCGGGCATAAGCAAGAAGAGAATAGAGGAAGGTCTTAAGACCGTGGGTCTTAAAGGCGGTGATATAGATGCCATACTGATAACCCACGAGCATTCGGATCATATACAGGGACTGGGCGTTTTCGTACGCAGCTACCCGGTGCCGATATACGGAACGGCTGCTACACTTAAGCAGATACAGAGAATGAACTTCCTTGGACATATACCGCCGGAACTCTTTACGGAGATAAGTGCGGAGGAGGAGTTCATGTTAGGTGACATCAGTGTCAGTTCCATGCATGTGTCGCATGATGCGGCAGACCCCGTGGCATACAGTTTTAAGTATGGTGATAAGAAGATGGCTGTAGCGACTGATATGGGTGAGTATACCGACTATACGATAGAGCACCTTAAGGGTGTGGATACGCTTCTCATAGAAGCCAATCACGACATAAGGATGCTGCAGGTAGGACCTTATCCGTACCAGCTTAAGCAGAGGATACTCTCTGAGAGAGGGCATCTGTCCAACGAGTCGGCCGGAAGGCTCTTAAGCGATATAGCATGCGACAGACTGCAGACCATCATACTCGGGCACTTAAGTAAGGAGAACAATCTGCCGGAGCTTGCATACGAGACCGTAAGGCTTGAGATAGAGTCAGGCGACAATGAGTTCCATGCCAATGATTTTGAGATGATCGTGGCCAAGAGAAGCGAGCCAACAAGGGTCGTGGAGATATAGAAGTCCGGTGCTGCCGGGCAGATCAAGAGGGGAGAAAACGTTAAGGGAGAGAACCGATGGGAAAGAAATACAAAGCAATACTGTACGATATGGACGGGACGCTGGTCCCGATGGATATGAAGGAGTTCACGGACGGATATTTTAAGCTGTTAGCCAAAAGGCTTGCACCGTACGGGATCCCCGCAGACAAGCTTATCGATTCCGTATGGAAGGGCACTGCGGCTATGGTGAGAAATGACGGGAGCCGTAAGAATACGGAGGCTTTCTGGGAGCTCTTCTACAAGCTTACGGAAGTGACGGACAAGTCCATAGAGAATGAATGCGATGATTTCTACGGCAGGGAATTTAAGGATGCCAAGGTGTTCACTCAGGACAATCCTCTGGCTGTGGAGGCTGTTAAGTTGTCGAGGGAAAAGGCTGATATAGTGGCACTGGCCACGAACCCTTTATTTCCTATGGTGGGACAGACTACGAGGATGAACTGGGTTGGCCTTAAGCCCGACGATTTCGACCTTGTGACATCATATGAGTCTGACAGTTACTGCAAACCGAATCCCAAGTACTTCGAAGCGGTATGTGAGAGGCTTGGAGTAAAGCCCACGGAGTGCCTGATGATAGGCAATGATGAAGAGGAAGATATGTATGCCGCTTGCACATTGTGCGGGATGGACGGATTCCTTGTAACGGATACGATGATAGAGAGTAAGGAACATCCGTGGAACGGGCCTAAAGGAACATTCACGGAACTTATAGAAATGCTGAAGGAGTTATGAAAATGAAGAAAACAATAATCACTGTAGTAGGTCATGATGCCGTGGGCATAATCGCCAAGGTATGCACATATCTTGCGGACAACGGGATCAATATCTTAGACATTTCCCAGACGATAGTCCAGGGGTGGTTTAACATGATGATGATAACGGATTTCAGCGGTGCGGCCAAAGCATTCGGAGATATCGCATCGGATCTTGAAAAACTGGGAGAGGACATCGGAGTGCAGATCAAGTGCCAGAGCGAGGACATCTTCTCTGCAATGCACCGGATTTAACAAACTCCGACGACTCACTGCAAAGGCAGTTTCGTCGGGAGTTTGTAACAATCCAACGCTTTGGCAGAGCCAAAGCGTCCGGATAATGGAGAATTGAAATGATTAATATATTCGAAGTAGAAGAGACTAATAAGATGATAGAGCAGGAGAACCTGGATGTGAGGACGATCACGCTGGGGATTAGCCTGCATGACTGTATAGCGGACGATATCGATAAGCTCTGTGACAATATCTATAACAAGATAACCACGGTAGCGAAGGACCTCGTTAAGACCGGTGAAGACATATCGCTTGAGCTGGGTGTTCCGATCGTCAATAAGAGGATATCCGTAACGCCCATAGGACTCATAGGGGCGGCTGCATGCAAGAGTCCGGATGATTTCGTCCGGATAGCCGTAACGCTTGATAAGGCTGCGAAGTCAGTCGGCGTCAATTTTATCGGAGGATATACGGCGCTTGCTGCTAAGGGTATGACAGCGGCTGAAGAGATGCTCATAAGATCCATCCCCAAGGCGCTCTCATCGACAGAGCGCATAATGAGTTCCGTAGTGCTCGGATCTACCCGTACGGGGCTGAATATGGACGGAGTCAGGCTCATGGGCGATATCATCAAGCAGACGGCGGAAGCCACAAAGGATTCCGATTCGATCGGCTGTACGAAGCTGGTCGTACTGTGTAACGCTCCTGATGATAATCCGTTTATGGCCGGTGCCTTCCACGGCGTGACTGAGACAGACAGCATCATCAATGTCGGAGTCAGCGGCCCGGGTGTGGTCAAGCATGTGCTTGAGTCAGTTAAGGGCGAGTCGTTTGAGGTGTTATGCGAGACCATTAAGAAGACGGCATTTAAGGTTACACGTGTGGGACAGCTCGTCGCCAAGGAAGCCAGTGAGAGGCTGGGCATACCGTTCGGAATCGTGGATCTGTCGCTCGCACCGACGCCCGCTATAGGCGACAGTGTGGCTGACATACTCTGTGCCATGGGTCTTGAACAGACCGGTGCACCGGGAACCACGGCAGCACTTGCGCTCTTAAACGATCAGGTCAAGAAGGGCGGAGTCATGGCTTCGTCATATGTGGGCGGACTGTCGGGAGCATTTATTCCCGTCAGCGAAGATCAGGGTATGATCGATGCGGTCGAGGCCGGAGCGCTGACTATAGAGAAGCTTGAGGCCATGACCTGTGTATGCTCGGTGGGACTGGATATGATAGCGATCCCCGGGGATACGCCCAATACGACGATCGCGGGTATCATCGCTGACGAACTGGCCATAGGCATGATCAATCAGAAGACTACTGCTGTCCGTATCATTCCCGTGATCGGCAAGGGAGTGGGAGATAAGGTTGAATTCGGCGGTCTCTTAGGACATGCGCCGATAATGCCCGTCAATAAGTTTGGCTGCGCCGACTTCGTGGACAGAGGCGGTCGCATACCGGCGCCGATACATTCGTTTAAGAACTGACCCGATCGCCGCAATTTTGCAAATGAAGAAGGCAAGCCGGATGATCGAAACGACATTCGGAAAGTAATAGAATATATACAAAAGTGTAAACGGAGGTTACATTCATGGGTGATTACATTGATAAGATCAAGGAAAGAGCCAGGAGTGATATCAAGACGATCGTGCTGCCTGAGACGACGGATAAGAGGACGCTCATCGCGGCTTCTCATATCCTCAAGGAAGGTATCGCGGATATCATTCTCGTAGGTAATGAAGAGAAGATACTCGACGGTGCCGGATGGCTCGATATCGAGCTGGACGGTGCGAAGATCATCGATCCGAAGAACACGGAGAAACTCGATGAGTATACGGATCTTCTCTATGAGGTGCGTAAGGCCAAGGGGATGACTCCGGAAAAAGCGCGCGAGACTCTTCTGACGGACAATCTGACATTCGGTGTCATGATGGTCAAGGCCAATGACGCAGACGGAATGGTGGCAGGGGCATGCCATGCAACGGCAGATACGTTGAGACCTGCGCTCCAGATACTGAAGACTGCACCGGGGACCAAGCTTGTCAGCGGATTCTTCATAATCGATGTTCCTGACTGTGATATGGGATATAACGGAACCTTCTTATTCGCGGACTGCGGGCTGAATCAGGATCCGGGACCCGAAGAGCTTGCAGCCATAGCCGATACATCGGCCAAGTCGTTTAAGAATCTTGTGGGCGCGAAGCCTATAATCGCCATGCTGTCACATTCGACGAAGGGAAGTGCCAAGCACCCTCTCGTAGATAAGATGGTTGAGGCCACAAGGATCGCTCATGAAGAGTATCCTAACCTCGTGATAGACGGAGAGCTGCAGACTGATGCGGCTATAGTACCGTCTGTTGCCAAGACCAAGGCTCCCGATTCGGAGATAGGCGGCAGAGCCAATGTCCTTATCTTCCCCAATCTTGATGCCGGTAATATCGGATATAAGCTGGTGCAGAGACTCGGCAAGGCTGAGGCCTACGGACCGATGCTACAGGGACTGGCCAAGCCCGTTAACGACCTCTCAAGAGGATGTACATGGGAGGATGTTGTGGGCGTCGTAGCCCTGACGGCCGTACAGGCACAGCTGGTATAAATAAATAATTGTAAGAACACAAAATAGCCGCCCGGACTTTGCTTTCTACAAAACCGCTTAACAAAAATCTATTGTGCTGTGATATATTATAAGTATGAAAGTTACAGGAATAATCGCGGAATACAATCCGTTCCATAACGGACACAAATATCAGATCGATACTCTTCGCTCACAGGGGAGCGACTATATCATCGCGGTCATGAGCGGAGACTTCACGCAGCGTGGCGAACCGACAATTACGGACAAGTATGCCAGAGCGGGGATGGCGCTTGCAGGCGGTGTGGATCTTGTGATCGAACTGCCGGTATGCTATGCCACATCCGATGCCCGGCGGTTTGCTGAGGGCGGTGTATCACTGCTTAATAACCTCGGTGTGGTCGATGAGCTCGCCTTCGGAGTGGAGGAAGGCAGCGAGGACACGGTCCTTAAGCTCGCTGAGTTTTTAACTGATCCGCCCGCATTATACGACGATACGCTTGACAGATTCCTCAAGCAGGGCTATTCCTATCCTCTTGCACGGGCAAAAGCGCTCGAACTGTTCTTTGACAAGTCTGCTCTTGCCTGCCTTGACGGGCCGAACACCATACTCGGAATAGAATATTGTAAGGCTCTGCGCAGATACCGTTCAGACATTGCACCCAAGGCTGTCACGCGTAAGGGAGCCGGTTACAGCGAGACGGAGCTTGATATAGACGGCATGAGTTCTGCAAGTGCCATTCGGCTGCTCCTTAAGGAAGCCTTTGCAGAGCATATATTGCTTAAGCATATGCCCGAATCAAGCGTTGAGATACTTGCGGATTCTAAGTTCATGTTCCAGAACGACTTCAGCGCATATCTGCATTATAAGTTATTAAACGAGAAGGATCTCTCGACATATCTGGATGTGACTTCGGCCTTTGCCAACCGCGTGGCTTCGAACATCGGTCAGTTTACTGATTATGAGTCTTTCATAGATACACTTAAGAGCAAGAATATAACGCGTACAAGCGTCAATCGCCTGCTTACGCATATAATGCTGGATATTACCGATGTTCCTCCGGTGGTTGTGCCTTATGCGCGGGTTCTCGGGTTTAGAAAGAAAGCAGAGCCGCTTCTTGGTGAGATCAAGAGAAACAGCCGTATACCTCTCGTGACCAAGCTTGCTGATGCCGAGCTTCACTCATGCCTTGAGATCGATATCGTATCAGCACACATATACGAGGCTGCCGTCACGGATAAGTATCATACGGCCCTTAACAATGAATATGAGCGGCAGATAGTTATAACGGAGTGATATCATGCACAGAACATATGAAAATGATGAGATAACGATATTCTGGGATTCGGATAAGTGCATACATGCCAAGATGTGTGTTAACGGATATCCGAAAGTTTTTGAATTCGCAAGAAGGCCCTGGATCATAGTAGACGGAGCCGAAAACTCAAAGATATGGAAGACAATTGATAAATGCCCTTCCGGTGCACTCGGGATCACATATAATCATGATATCGAGGTGCGCATTAATGCCGATGAGAACCGGAGTGTGGCATATGATAAGGACAAAGAGATCGGGGAATGTGACTACTACATAGCTGAAGGCGAATGCCGGATCACACATACCCACGTACTTCCCGAATACTCCGGCAAGCATATCGCCAAAAGATTAGTCTATAAGGTATTCGAGCAGGCGGAGCGTCAGGGGCTTAACATAGTTCCCATCTGCTCCTACGCTGCCAAGGTATTGTCGTAATTAAGCATATGTCATGGCACCGTTTACTCGCGGGATACTCCATTCGGGTTTTTGTTGACAATTCTGCGTATAAGGAATAGAATATTTGTACATCGCATAGTACTTTTGTATGCGTATGAGAACGGGGAACAGACGACTTCTGACAAGGACGGAAGGAGGTATGTATATGGCAGTAGGCGGAATAGGCGGATATAACAAGAGCTTATACAATAATTATGATAAGTCTCTCTACGGCAAGATCGCCAGCGGCAATAAGCTGCAGAAGGCGGCGGACGGAGCTGCCGATCTGGCGATAGCTCAGAAGATGGAGACACAGATCAGGACACAGGAGGCTCTTGCCCAGAATGCGGCGATGGATCAGGCCTACCAGAATGTGAAGGATTCCGGTCTTGCAGGCATCACCGATTATGCGCAGAGCATCAGCGAACTCTCCATCAGACAGATGAACGGTACGATGTCAGCCAGTGATAAGATGGCCATACAGAATCAGATTGATCAGTACTCACTGGGTATCAATGATATGACATCTCAGACCAAGTTCAATGAGTCATATATGCTGAAGGACTTCAAGGTATCGGGGACTCCTTCCGATATGATCAGCCAGGCAGTCAGTGCAAGGAGTGACGTCGGAGCCAAGACTAACGGCTTAGAGCACAGTATCAGGGCCAGTCAGATATCGGCTGAGAATACAACGGCAGCCAAGAGCCGTATAGCCGATACGGATATCGCCAAGGCTTCATCCAAGCTTAAGAAGCAGCAGGTACTTCGTGATTATCAGACGATGATGCAGAAGCGAAGGATGGATGATGATAAGAAGAAAGCCCAGGGCTTATTCATGTAACTTGTGTTCGTATAATGATATCAGATATGTAATGTCAGGCGCTCGCTTAAGTGGGCGCTTTTTTCATATTCCCAGTAAGGCACAGCACAATGCCAGTAAACTAATAGGTTTATGTGTAATTATGGATGGACAGAGAAAACGGTTTGGAATATAATATTCGGGTAATAAATATAAAAAAGCAGGAGCGGCAAAGATGCACGATCCTGCGGATAATAAAGTAAAGGGAGGAAAAACCTATGAGCAGAATGCTTGTAAGTGCGAAGCGTGCTATGGCAGGTCTTATGGCGGTTATGATGATCGTAACGGCTCTGCCTTCGTATGCCTTTGCGGATGAGATCCCGGAGAGCACGGAGGCCGCAATGGCTGAGGCTGTCGGGGAGAGTGTTGAGACTACGGAAGGAGTTGAGTCTCAGGATGTTACCGGGACCGTGGCGGCCGATGAGCCGGAACAAGTCACGGAATCCGAGGACATACCGGAAGATATCGAAGAGAGCACGGAGGTTATCGAAAGCTCTGAAGATATCGAGACAGCTGCCGGAGAGAGTGAAGAAGAGCTGTTAGGAAGTCCTTCTAACTTTTCTGTAGAATGGAACGAAGATGATTCCAAGTATACGGTCGTACCGAGGGCCGGTATCGAAGATGATGAATCGAATGAAGGTCATTTTGTTATCTCTGAAGGCGCAAAGACGATCTCATTGGAGATCACGCCTGCGGATGATTACAGCATCACGGCTGTAACTGCCGAGATAAATGCCAATACCATAAACGGAAAGAATACCTCGGGAAATATATGGGAACTTGAGGCGCCCGGGGACAGTTTTGATTTTGGAATTAGTATTGACATTAAAGCAGTGTATTCGGGGCCGGAATCTGATGTAACCTTCAACCTGACAGATGTTGAATATATCAAGGTGCGCAAGGGCAGTGCTTCCGAAGTAAAGCTTACACCGGCCGAAGGTGAGCACACTGTCAAGATCGAAGACGTTCGTTCGGATGAAGTTATCGTTATCACTGAAGTACAGGGTACTAGCGATCATACATGTACTCCTCCGCAGGTAACTGTTAAGAAAGGGGATGTGTATTTCCAGTGGGGTCCTGAAGATGATGAAGAGAATAATAAAGTCAAAGGATGGACCGTAGGTACCGTTAGTGAGGATACCACCGTAAATGTCAGCTGTATTGAATCTGCTCATGTAGTATATGCAGTTGACGGTTATAGTAAGTATACATACTACAATAAGGTTAAGACTACTCTTAACGGGTCAGAACTGGGCAGTTCATACACGCATATTCCGAACAGCGCCCAGGAGATAGTGGTTACTCCCAAGGACGGGTATGAAATAAAAGTAATTGAATATAAATTTGGCAATAAAACAAGACATACAGAACAACCGGATGCAGAGGGAAAAGTTGTGATTCCGTATGATGTGGTTATATCAGATACAACAGAACTCCCGGAAGTATCAAACTATCTGTATATCAATATTGTGACCAAACAGCCCATTGTATTCCGGGAAAAGGAAGGCGTGACCTTCCATAAGTACACAGAGATTGAGATAAATTGGGACGGCATAAAGACATCAGGCGGTGTAGGTGAGGCCGTAACCCAAGATACAGTGGATTACAATGGCAGTTATGATTTTGTTGTAGAACTGTCGGATGAACTGGCTGAGGAATACGAGATCGATAAGGTTATGGCAGGTGATGATGTTCTTGAGCCGGTCACGGAATATTATTATGAGGATGCTGATGCGGCAGAAGCGGATGAGGAGACAGAACTTACCCACTATACATGCAAAAATGTCGAGTTCAGGCAGGATATCAAAGTATTGTTAAAACCTGCAAGTGCACGTCTGAAGGTTGAGTATGTTGAATTTTCGTATTGGAGCGCGATAAAAGAGATCAAAGTCTATGCCAACGGACAGTACTATTCCGATATAAACGGAGCATACGGTGTGGCGGAATATGTTATCCCCAAGGGATCCGATGTAAAACTTACCATTGTTCCGTATGAGGGTCAGAACCTTGTGTCCGTTAAGGAAAAAGGTAAAGATGAACCCTTACCGGTCGTTAAGGGTGTACTAAGCTTAAAACTTGATAAAGATATCGCCCTTACGGCTATGACAGAAGATGTTCCGCTCCTGTACGCCGGATCTTATCCGGACTCTATGAGTGTGTATGCAGATAAGAGCACAATTAATGTTCATTCTAAAGCTTCCTTTGATGTATGTGTACGTAAGGGCACTTCTTTGATGAAGATCACGGAAGTAACCGCCAAGATCAAGAACAAAAATGCTCCGGAGGGCTTTGCTGTATTGAATGCAGAGTATGGTATTGTATCCATCGATGCATCCAAGGCTGCATCCGCAGGGACAACTCCCATAACTCTGACAGTTAAGGCTGATCTCGGCAATGATAAAGTCGGAACATGGACACTTAACATAGTCGTAGCTCAGAATGTCGAAAGCCTGACTCTTAAAGGCCTTAAGAAGGGACAGACCGAGATAGAGCAGACAGTGGGCACATCCGTGGACTATACGGTCGTATGCAACGCCGGCGCGGACATGGATCGCTTAAAGTACAAGGTAGTCACGGAAGAAGAGAACTGCAGTGTTACGTATAAAGACGGCATTCTCAGTGTTAAGACAAGCAAAAACGGAGTATTGGCATCCGGCAAGCCTATAAAGGTTGAATTCAGGGATGTGGATACCGATGATTCTGCTGCAGCACTGGCTTCATTTACCATAAAGCCGGTAGATATAAGCAAGCTCGCTGCACCTGCGGTTAAGGTTGTGTCAACAACGGATAAAGATGTCACATTGTCACTTGCACTTCCCAAGGGTGTGGAAAAACTTGACAATATAGTATATTTTGTCAAGTTCACTTCTGAAGATGCCGATGATGCAGTGATGCTGAAGCTGAATAATTGCTGGATCCGTCCTTATGACGATCATGGAGATTTGGTAAAGACTTACAAGGTCACATTGGCAAAGGATGGAGTTCAGCTGGGCAAGAAGACGAATTACGAGATGACGGCACAGCTGATCCAGGTAAACAGGGCGTACGATCATCCGCTTGACGACGACAATATCCGCAAAGAAGGCGATAAGATCAAGGCGGTTAAGTTTGCCACGAAGGATCCTGCATACGAGACTAAGCTTGCTCTTGAGAAGAAGGCCAAGTCAGTGACATTCGGGCAGAAGAATGTATTGCTGGCCAAGGCAAAGTTTACGAAGAATACAACATATACGACAATCGGCAAGGCCTATCTTGTTGCACCCAACGGAAAAGAGGTTGCTTCATTGAGCGATAATCTGTTTTTAGATTCGGAAGGAACATCGCTCTATCTCTGGGACAGTTCGGATGTCGAATATACCGACATGGATCAGATGATCTATAGTTCGAGCAATGTTCCCGGAAAGTATACCTTATATGTATATCCTACACTTCCGGATAATACGAATGTTAAGCCGGCCACAATGACGGTAACATTTAATTCTGCAGTTGCAGAGATCACTCACGAGCCGGATGAGACAGCATTGAGAAGGATATATAAGCTTCCCAATAAGTCTGCAGGGCTTAAGATCGTCACCAAGATCAAGGGTACTACGGCGAATGATAATTATATGATGCCTGATTTGCCGCGAATCACATACAAGCCGGCCAAGAGCAAACTCAAATGGTTTGTAGAGACGAAGACCAGGGATAATGAGGCGCTGGAAAAGGCGGTAAAGGTAAATAACGGTTCCGTGACTGTGGCGAAGGATTATGTTCCGCTTGAAAACAGTGCTTATAACACATTTACAGTATATTGTGCCGCAACGGATGTGATAGCCGATCCCACAATGCAGGATATTAAAGATAATAAAGTGGTTTACGCAAGCAGTACGTTTGTTGTCTGCGCAGGTTCTCAGAATCCTGTGTCAATGGCGATCAAAGTAGAGGGTAAGGAGGCCGTAAACGGTGCGGATAATAATCCGGAAGAAGTGATCTCAACTGATCTTGATGATGGAATCATCACTGTAATGGACGATCTGGGTGAGAAGATAGCTCCGGAGAATGTAACCTATAAGGTAACACCCAAGAAGGGTATGACAATATCAAGAGACGGAACTGTCACCGTAACGAAGGTGGGAACATATACCGTTAAGGCTACGCTTGCGGATGGAAGCAAGAAGACTCTGACCAGGAAGTTTGCGGTTAAGTATGATGAACTTGATGCAGCGGATCCGTTTATGTTTGGTGCATATGTGATAGGTTCAAAAACCGGAGAAAGGGCTAGCCTGTTTAAAGACGGAAAGACGACGGAAGAAGTGGACGAGGCCGGGCTTTTTGAGGTTTATTATAAAGCCAATCCGGCCCATGAGGGCGCGTTGTGCAAGGATGATCTGAAGCTCGACTTTGGTAAGACTGCCAAGAAAGTGAAGATCTCATCTGCGATAAGTGAATATTATGGGCAGCTCCGGCTCTTAAAACCTCTTAAGGATGAGGTCAAGCTGACCGTATCTGGTTCAGGAATAGAGAGTAAGACATACACGATAAAGATCAGTAATGCAGCCAAGGGTAAGCTCATTCCCGACAAGAAAGGCTATTCCATTTATTCTGAGGAGAATATATCGAGAGAATTTGCATTCGGTGCATCGGATATCCCGGCCATAACCGAAGGAAATCATTTGCAGCTGCTCTATCAGATACCTGATTCCATATATCAGGCCAAGAAATTGATCGATTTCGGCTATATGATGGAACTTACTGAAGATCTCGATGAGGGAGATACGAGACTTGATACGGAAAAGGGAAAACTGACTGTATCTTATATGAGCATGCCCAAGATCTCAAAGGGAACTTATAATATGACGGCTACCCTGTGGGAGATGGATGCTGAGAATAAGCCTGTAAAGCCGCTTACAGCTCCTGCGACCGTAAAGATCAAGGTGGCCGCTGTTCCCAAGACTGTGACCGAGATTAAGACAAAACCCGCAGTAACCGTAAAGGATGCCGAAGGTGCCGAAACGCTTCTGGAGTTTAAGAAGGCTAAGAATATGCTGGAGGTAGAATCCGTAGAGCTTCTTAACGACAACAACAACGGTACGGTCAGTGGATTCAGCAAGTATTTTAAGGCACGAGGTGTTGAGAAGAATATAGTGCTCGTAAGAACGGCTGAGGCGATACCTGCAGGAGTCACGAGCATAACCGGTTGGATACGTTACACCGTTAGAGGCGCAGACGGAAAAGAAACCGCTGAGAAGACTGAGAAGATCACGGTCAATCTTCGGGCCGCCGAGGCTGCTCCGTAACCGGCAGCAGGTGTAAAGGACGCCGGTCTGACCGAACACCAATTCCCCCTTGTCATACGGACGCATGAATGTTAGAATATGCCCGTATACGACTGACGGAATACAGTTTGACTGTTAGTGGAATTGACCACGTGAAGTATATTGAATTAATAAAGCCGACCGTCTGGGCTGCGATGCAGCCCGGAGTGTCGGTTTTTCCATAATCGAAAGAGATAAGGATACGATCCCAGGCAGGATGAGGATCGAGCACATAGGAGGGACCATGAAGAAACTCAACATTGAAGAATTGCTTAAGAACAATGCCTATCCCGGCCGCGGAATCATCATAGGCAGAAGTGCGGACGGCACTAAGGCAGTCACGGCCTATTTTATCATGGGCAGAAGTGTCAACAGCCGTAACAGGGTATTCGTGGAAGACGGAGAGGGCATAAGGACGCAGGCTTTTGACCCGTCTAAGCTTACCGACCCTTCGCTCATTATCTATGCGCCGGTGAGGGTACTCGGCAATAAGACCATCGTCACCAACGGCGATCAGACGGATACGATATACGAGGGGATGGATAAGCAGCTGACATTTGAGCAGTCATTAAGAAGCAGGGAGTTTGAACCGGACGGCCCCAACTATACGCCCCGTATATCGGGTATCATGCATATTGAGGACGGCAGATATAACTATGCCATGAGCATACTTAAGAGTGATAACCAAGATCCCTCATCATGCAACAGGTTCACGTTTGCCTACGAGAATCCCAAGGCAGGAGAGGGAAGGTTCATACATACATATATGAGCGACGGCGATCCGCTTCCGAGCTTTGAGGGAGAGCCTGAATGGATAGATATAGACGGTGATATAGACGGATTCACCGAGAAGATCTGGAACAGTCTCAATGAGGATAATAAGGTGAGCCTCTTTGTGAGATTTATCGATATCGCTTCAGGCAGCTATGAGACAAGGATAGTAAACAAGAACAAATAGAGGTCCCTCAGGCTGAGGTCTGCCGGAGGGTATGTGTACCTGCATGCAGAACACCGATGTCGGTGCAGCCGGGAATGACAAAGGAGAATCGTGATGAAAGAACTTGAACTAAAGTATGGATGTAACCCCAATCAGAAGCCGTCGAAGATATTCATGGCAGACGGATCGGAACTGCCCATAACGGTACTTAACGGCAAGCCGGGATATATCAACTTCCTGGATGCGTTCAACGGCTGGCAGCTCGTAAGAGAACTCAAGGAGGCGACAGGCCTGCCCGCTGCCACGTCATTCAAGCATGTATCGCCCGCAGGAGCGGCCATCGGCAGACCTTTAAGCGATACACTTAAGAAGATATATTGGGTAGATGATCTTGGTGAGCTCACACCTCTTGCATCGGCTTATGCAAGAGCCAGAGGAGCTGACAGGATGAGCAGCTTCGGTGACTTCATAGCACTCTCCGATGAGTGTGATGCCTGCACGGCCAATCTCATCAAGAGAGAGGTATCTGACGGTATCATCGCTCCGGGGTATTCTGCAGAAGCACTGGAGATACTTAAGAGCAAAAAGAAGGGCAATTACAACATCATTCAGATAGATCCTGCATATAAGCCCGACCCGATCGAACACAAGCAGGTGTTCGGCATAACCTTCGAACAGGGCAGGAATGAGCTGCCCATAGATGACAGTCTTTTGACCAATATCGTGACTGAGAATAAGGATCTTCCCGACAGCGTAAAGGATGATATGAAGATAGCGCTCATCACGCTTAAGTATACGCAGTCCAATTCGGTATGCTTCGTCAAGGACGGTCAGGCCATAGGCATAGGTGCGGGCCAGCAGTCAAGAGTCCACTGTACTCGTCTTGCGGGGAGCAAGGCTGACAACTGGCTCTTACGTCAGTCACCCAAGGTGTTATCCCTGCCGTTTAAGGAGGATATAGGCCGCCCCGACAGGGACAATGCGATAGATAACTATATCGGCGATGACTATATGGATGTGCTGGCAGACGGCAAGTGGGAGCATTTCTTCACCGTTAAGCCTGAGATATTCACCAAGGAAGAGAAGGAGACATGGTTAGCCAAGGCGACCGACGTGGTACTCGGTTCGGATGCTTTCTTCCCGTTTTCCGACAATATAGACAGGGCTGCCAAGAGTGGTGTAAAATACGTCGTGCAGCCGGGCGGATCCGTAAGGGACGATATCGTCATCGAAGCAGCCGATGAGTACGGAATGGTGATGGTCTGCAACGGAGTCAGATTGTTCCACCATTAATCAGAATGAACATGAGTACAACATATAAGTGCCCCAACTGCGGGGCTAGTATTGACAAGGATGCTGCGAAGTGCCCCTTCTGCGGATATATCAATGAAGCGGGCGCCGAGAAGCAATATATGGAGAAGCTCGACGATGTCAGGATGCAGCTCGACAATGTGGATGAGGAAGCGGCAGCCGAGTACGGCAGGAGTTATAAGAAGATCATTAAGATCATCGTGATCGTGCTCATTATTGCACTGATACTGGCGGGGCTGTTTGCATTTGCGGCTCATAAGATAAGTGATCGGGCAGCGTCTTCCGGCAATAAGAAGGGCGAGGACATGCTCAAGGAAATGACCTGGCAGAGGGAGAACTTCCCTAAGTTCGACGAACTGTACGAAGCCGGCGAGTATGATGAACTGCTTGACCTGATGATCAACAAGGTCGAGTCCGGTCATGATATATATGACTGGAAGCACTTCAATTTCCTGGATGTATATCAGAAATATAAGGATACCAAAGATATCATAGACGGTGCGGACCAATACGGCTGGAATGCTTCCGGAGCCAAGGTGGCGACATATGACTGCTTCTATTATTATTTTAAGCAGTATAAGGATTCTTATTACAAGATAACTGAGGAAGAGGAAGCCAATCTCTCTGAGGCCATCGAGTATATGGACAAGGCCCTCCATGAGAACTTAGGATATACCGATGCGGAACTTGAAGAACTGCGTGATACGGTAGTCAACGAATACGACAATCTCATCTATGATGAGTGTGCCAAGGTGGCCAAGCAGAATATGGACCGGTATAAGTAGGATCCGGGAAAAATCAGAGCGATCGGGTCTGCAGGCAGAATATAACATATAGACAGGTGAGAACGAACAATGAAATGTGAGTATTGCGGTAACAACCTGGGGATAGAAGATGCGGTCTGTCCCTATTGCGGAAAAGAGAATAAGTTTGCCAAGAAGCATCAAAAGGATATGCGCAATTACAGCGAACAGTTTGATTCGACCAGGCAGGAGGTATTAAGCAACAGTAAGAAGTTTAACAGCCTGACTGCACGTATCACTGTGATCGCCGTTTTGGTGGCGCTTATCGCGGCAATGCTTGTAGCTCTGGGCAACAGCTGGAACATAAGGACTTACAGAGAGGAAAGGCTGATCGCCAAGCATATCGATGAATACAAGCCCGTGCTCGATAAGCTTATGGAAGACAGGGATTACCTCGGTGTCTACTATTACTGTCAGGCAAAGAGGATCACATATTCGGATGTAATGCCCGAGTATTACTGTGTGGCCGGGGCAAGCCGCAATTACAATTCTTTCTATGAATATATGGGATATCTCTTAGACGAGGACGGATTCATGGACAATTCGGAAGGGGTTCAGGACATTGAAGAGATATTCACGCGTATGCACGACTATCTGACTCCGGGTGAATACGAGAAGAAGAAGTACTACAATGAGGCGAATACCGCATATATCAATGACATGTATGATCAGATGGAGATCATGGTCAAGGGATATTTCAATCTGACGGATGAGGATATGGAGGGCTTCTGGGAGTTAAGTGAGGCCAAGAGACAGATACTGATGGAGGAAGGCTATGAAAAAACAAGAAAGTAAGGGCGAGAAGAGATACGGCTTCTTAAACGTCATAATAGTAGTCTTAACGGTCATCCTCTTTTTCATGGTAGTGGGGCTGTTTGCATCGACTGCACCCCGCAAGAACTCCTATTATGATGAGAAGCATACATCCGAGGATCTCTTAAGGGTGTTAAACTACTCGGGATATCAGAGACTGCTTGAATATAAGCTGCAGAATGATGCACTGGGTGAGACTGCGGACAATAATAAGACACTGACCGTTCCCAATGCCATAGCCGATTATTATAAGGCTGCAGTAGTGTATACGGGATATAAGGACGCGGGCAGAGAAGCCGATGTATCCGATGAGAAAGCCGTAATGGACAAGGCCAGAACGGAGATGTCGGACTATGCATATATAGCCGATGAAATTGATGAATATTTAGGGCTTGATTAGTTTTAAAAGTTCTGATAGAATAGTCCGTGGCGATAAACGGGGTGTGGCTCAGTTTGGTTAGAGCGCCGTCTTAGGGAGGCGGAGGTCGCAAGTTCGAATCTTGTCACTCCGAGCAAACGGGTCGTATGTAAATACGGCTCGTTTTTTGTTATATTTTTGTTATAATAGAAAGTGTGTCGCACCGGATGACGATACGGCACCATGCAAGAGGAGTATTGATGAAGCTTAGTGAACTATTAAAAAGTGATAAGTTGACACTTTCCTTCGAGGTGTTTCCCCCGAAGACGAATGCCAATTTTGAGAATGTTTATAATGCCGCGATGGGCGTGGCGGATCTTAATCCGCACTATATGTCCGTTACATACGGTGCAGGCGGCAGTACACAGGGCAACACCCTTAAGATCGCGCAGGATATACAGGATAAGCACGGAGTGACGACGATCACGCATCTGACATGTGTGGGTGCTGTCAGGGAAGATATCCGCAAGTCGGTCGATGATATGAAGGCTGCAGGGATCGAGAACATCCTGGCTCTTCGGGGCGACAGACCCAAGGATTATGACGGGGAGCCCTTTAAGGATTTCCACTACGCAAGTGAGCTTATAGAGGAGATCAGGACATATGCGGGTCCCGATGCATTCTGCATAGGCGGTGCATGTTATCCCGAGGGACATGTGGATGCCGTCAACAAGGCTGAGGATATAGACCACTTAAAGACCAAGGTTGAGACAGGCTGTGAGTTTTTGACCACCCAGATGTTCTTTGACAACAACATCTTCTATAATTTCCTGTACAGAGTAAGGGATAAGGGTATAACGGTACCTGTTATACCTGGTATAATGCCCATCACAAGAGCGACACAGGTGGCCAATGCCATAAGCATGTCTGGTTCCAATATGCCTGAACGCTTCCGCAATCTGGTGGACAGATTCGGCAATGACCCTGAGGCGATGCAGCAGGCGGGTATAGCGTACGCCACGGATCAGATAATCGATCTGATAGCCAACGGTGTCAATCACATTCATGTTTACTCAATGAACAAGCCTGAGGTGGCAAGGGCTCTTCAGAACAACTTAAACAAGATAATTAAGTAGCGGTCATCAGATCTGTATAACGGAGGGAGATATATGGCAATTCTGTCGGATCAGCATATGCATTCCACATATTCCGGGGATGCCAAGGACAGTATGGAGGCGATGATACTCGCAGCCATAGACAAAGGACTTAAGATCATCGCATTTACCGAGCATATGGATTTCGGATATCCTTATATTCCCGGAGAGGAGGGGATGTTTGAACTTAATACCGATGCCTATCTCTATGAGCTTCTGACCATGCGTGCCAAGTACGAGGATAAGATAAGGATAGTCTTCGGTGTGGAACTCGGACTTGACCTGGCGGAGGTAAGGAATAATGCCATATTTGCCAAGAGTCATGAGTTTGATCTCATAATCGCAAGCATTCACACAGTTGATAAGGTAGATCCCTATTATCCGCAGTATTTTGAAGGCAAGAGCGAGGAAGAGGCATACGGGCTGTACTTCAGACGCATGTATGAGAATCTCCTTAAGTTTGAGAACTTCGATGTCCTTGGTCATATCGACTATATAGTCAGGTACGGTCCAAATAAGGACGAGAATTATAAGTATGAGATATATAAGGATACTATCGACAATATCCTTAAGTACTTAGTGGAACATGAGAAGGGGCTCGAGATCAATACCGCGGGCTTAAGAAGAGGATTAAGGGAAGTACATCCTTATCTGGATGTGCTCAAGAGATATAAGGAACTTGGCGGTGAAGTCGTGACCGTGGGGTCCGATGCGCATGATACCGTATCGATCGCGACGGGCTTTGATAAGGCTGAAGAGGCTCTTAAGGAGTGCGGATTTAAGTATTACAGCATTATCGAGAACCGTATTGCGGAGTACAAGAAGCTCTCATGACAGAATGATGTATGACACGGATTATTTGCAGCTGTAGGTTTTGGAGAAGGTTATGCTTGGCAGTTTAAAGAAATTACATCAGAGGATCGTGGATTATATATTTAATCCTGCTATAGATGTTCAGTACAGATCATTCCTTCTGTTCTCTATTGTGGTGCTCATAGCGCTCTTTTTGGCCATACCCTGCGGGATCATCATGCATGAGCCTCCGATGGCGACCATTTCCACCTTTGTAGGCTGCCTGTTCTTTGTTGCATATGTGGCATATGCGGTCAAAAAAAAGAAGATAGAAAAGGCGCGGATAGTATTGTCCGTCATTCTTGTATTCATATTCCTGCCGGCGATGTTCTTCACAAACGGCGGAGCGCTGGGCGGAACACCCACATGGCTTCTGCTGGGTACCATCTATATCACTCTGATCCTTGAAGGCAGACTCAAGGTCGTGATGCTCATCCTTAATGTGATCGTCACTTCCGCATGCTGGCTCATCGGATATAATTACCCCGAACTTATAACAGAATATTCCAGAGGCGGCAATTTTATTGATACGCTGGCGGCTCTGATCATAGTCAGCGGTATCGTGTTCACGCTGATGTCCTTCCAGATAAGTCTTTTCCGCAAGGAAGAAGAGGAAAAGAACGTACACAGACTGTTTGAGCAGACTGCTACGGCTCTCGTTAATGCTATCGATGCCAAGGACAAGTATACGCACGGTCATTCGGCGAGAGTAGCTGAGTATTCCCGCATGATAGCCAAGTACAGCGGCAAGAGCAAAAGTGAATGTGACGAGATATACTATGTGGCACTTCTTCATGATGTCGGCAAGATCGGCGTTCCTCAGGCCATCATCAACAAGGAAGGAAAGCTTACGGATGAAGAGTATGCAATGATCAAGCAGCATCCGGCGTTCGGAGCGCAGATACTCAACAGCATCAATGAGTATCCTAATCTGGTCATAGGCGCCCGCTATCATCATGAACGATATGACGGCAAGGGCTATCCCGACGGACTCAAGGGCGAGGATATACCTGAGATAGCAAGGATCATATCGGTGGCGGATGCATATGATGCGATGACATCCAAGAGAAGCTATCGTGATCCCATACCTCAGCAGACGGTCAGAGAAGAGATAGTCAAGGGAGCCGGGACACAGTTCGATCCCAAGTTTGCCAAGGTAATGCAGCACCTTATCGATCTTGACAGTGAATACAAGATGAAGGAGAAGGGAGGTGTCAAGGCACTTGCGGGCAAGGATGAGTTAGAGAGCAGGAAGATCGGAGACGTGATCTCCGACGGTATCCACTTAACTCCCAGGTACAGGACCATTAAGCTTAAGTGTGAGGCCGCAGAAGGCAAGGGCAGTGACTTCAGGCCGGCACTTATAATGTTTGATTCGCTGGATGCCAGGTATCACGACACGCCCAATGAGATCAGGGAGCTTAGCTATTTTGAATATGCCAGGTTTTTATTTGACGGGACATATGAGATCGAGGGAGCGAGAAAGATAGAGGTTGAGAAGTCGGCACCCGTTCCCGCAGCGGAGGGTCTGGCTGAAAATGAGTATATGATCATGGCTGTAAGATTCAAGGATCATGCTCTCATAAGGATAGACAGTGCAAAGGAATCGATCAGGATGATCGCGGCTTTGCCTGACAGTGCGAGATATGCTTATATCGGACTTACGGGCGAAAACTGTCACCTCTATGATGTGGACATAATCGAATCGGAGGAGATGATAGACGAACAGTTCATTCCGAGGATAGCTGAGGAAGTCAGCTATATCAAGGGATATCCCGAGGGAGATATCCCGAGTATACAGGTGGACGGATACAGGACCGCATCAACGGAAGGAATCTCGATCGAGGACGGTATGAAGATCGTCTTCCATACCATGAGCCTTCCTACGGCAAGACTTGTATGGCATTGCTCGTTTGTGGATGTATTCTATTCGAAGAACAGGATGCCCGGTGGACCGGAATACAAGGAATATGCTCTTATAAGGCTTGACGGAGAGAACTGGGAAGCCATAGATACTGCTAAGAACAAGCTCATCGTCAACAAGACCGATGACTTCGACGGCTGGGAATCATGGAAGGAAGCCAACAAGAAGGGGTATGACTGTACCGTCACATTTAAGCGAAATGATGATGTCATAACCGTAGCCACGGAGAATATGGGGATCAGTATTAAGAGCACGATAACCATTCTCCAGAAGGAAGAGGATGTATATGTCTCCCTGACAGGTGATCAGTGCGCCATAACCAATATAAGGGTTATAAGGCAGCCTGACGAGGATTCGGGACCAGCAGCGGACTGAGAGACGGATGCATGCGGTGAGGCCACCTCGGGTTTTAGGACACAGGCATGGGGGTATACGGATGGATATAAACAGCATATATAAAGAGTTGGATGCCCTTAAGTATCCTGAGATAGAAGGTTACTTAAGAGATAAGATCAAGGAAGCTAAGGAGAAGGATGTATTTGAAGTATATGTCCCTCTCCTTAATGAGCTTATAGGGTTCTTTCGCGACAGCACGCAGTTTGACAAGGGGCGTGAAGTCAAGGCTGAGCTTATGTCGGCGCTAGACGGATACGGCCAGCAGGGCACGATGAACTATGCCACATCGCTTCTTAATATCGCCAATTTTGACAGGGCGGCAGGTGCATATGAGGAGTCGCTGCGTGAGTTCGTTGCATGTGAGGATATATATCATAAGCTCTTAAGTGACGGTGATTATCTCTGGGCCGGCTTATACAACAACAAGTCGCTCTTATATCAGGAGATGGGAGATAATCTTGCGGCTATCGGCGCGCTTCAGGATGCACTGTATATCGTGAAGGAGATCCCCGAGCGTGAGATAGAAGTGGCGACGACCTATGTCAATATCGCCCAATCCTTTGCATCGCTCGGACAGATCGAAGAGGCCAGGTCCAATATAGGCGAGGCTCTTAAGATTTTTAAAAAAGGAGGCAACACCGACTATCACTACAGCGGAGCCTGTGCAGTATGCGGGGCGATCGCCTACGCTGAAGAGGATTATGAGGCGGCAGCTGACTGGTATGATAAGGCAGCAGATATCGTACGCCGCATAATGGGTGAGAATGACAATGTGCGTCTCCTTGAGTCTGCAGCAGCAGATGCAAGAGCCATGCTGAAAACAGAGGGCGACTCAGCTCATGATACCGCCGGGAATGCAGAGACTCCGGGCGGACACCCGGAATCTAGGAATGCAGGTGCCGGAGGCGCAGACCGTGAATGCGCCAAGGGACTGGATATATGCAGGTCATATTATGAGAAGTACGGTGCGCCGATGATACATCAGGCCTTCTCTGAATATGAGTCACGGATAGCTGTCGGACTCTTCGGTGAGGGATCTGACTGCTACGGGTTTGATGATGAAGTGTCGAGAGACCACGACTGGGGACCGGGATTCATGCTGCTCGTAAGACGGAGCGTGTATGATGAGATCGGAGAGGAACTTAAGAAGGCATATGATGCTCTTCCCGGTGAATATATGGGATATAAGAGGCTGGCGACACCGGAGGGTGCAGCCAGGGTCGGAGTGATATGTATAGAAGACCTTCTGTGTAGATACATACCTGAGATATTCGGGGATAACAGCAGAGAGGACCTGGCAGCAGCACTCGGATGGCTGACTGATAAGGAACTTGTGGATGCAATATCGCAGAGCAGACTGGATCAGGTATTTGAGACACAGCTGTCGCAGTTTGTGAACGGTGAGATATGGAAAGATGACACGGGTGTCATAACTAAGATAAGAGAAAACGTCGGTACATATTATACGGATGCGGTATGGGTCAGAAGGTTAGCCATATCATTGATAAAGACAGGTCAGACGGGACAGTACAATCTGACAAGAGCTCTTAAGCGCGGTGATCGCACCGGAGCGCTTATGTACCTGTCGGAATATATGAAAAATATGCTGCATACACTTTTCCTCATAAACCGTAAGTATGCGCCGTATGATAAGTGGCTTGTAAGAGCGGCAGGAGAGCTCGATATACATCCGGAGATCGCGGATATAATGACGGCACTTGCGGATATATATGCGGAGGATATGTATAAGGCGTCCGTGGCGGCGGGAGGAAAGCTACAGGAAGGCGAAGATGCGGACAGGGATCCTTTTGCGAGGATAAGCGGGACCGTGGAGATAGCGGCGCAGATCATATTGCAGGCGCTTAAGGAGATCGGCACAGTTGAAGAGAGTGAGGATAACTGGTATCTGGAATATCTCGGAAAGAAGATGTTGAACGGGATCAGTGCAGAAGGCGGCGAGGATAAACGAATTCAGGCACAGGGGAGCGATATCATAAGTTCGGCACTTGATCCGAAAGGAACAGGGTATATGGATAAGAATGAATGCATTGATAAGATCGTAAGGCTTGAATGGGAGGCGTTTGACAAGGTCGATAATGAGGGCGGAAGGGCCTTCTGCCAGGATGACTGGACGACATTTGAGATCATGCGCAAGAGCCAGTATATGGAGTGGAATGAGCCGATGCTTGCAAGTTTCATCGCTGACTTTGAGGCGGCGAATGCGCGCGGGTGGAACCTGATCACGGAGAAGTATGCGCGAATGGAGAAGACGACATCGCCTGAGGAATATGCGAAGATCGAGGATAAGCTGCCGCCTCACACTGAGGAACAGGATGCGATAATCGAGCAGATCGTGGCGATACAGGTCGGGATGATGGAGGATGTGGCGGCCAAGTATCCGAAACTTGCCGACAATGCCAGGACGCTGCGTACCGAGGATGACAAGCCGTGGGACACATCATATGAGACATATCTGCGCGGAGAGTTGGGAACGTATTCTGAAGTCACACTGTCTCTGTATGGGATGTTCATCGCGGAACTGGCGAAGAGCGGCGGCAATCTGGCATACAATATCATATCCAACACGGCGAAGCTCTATGGGTATGATTCGATCGATGCAGCTGAGGCATCGCTGTAGTGTGATGGATGGTCTCTCTCAGGTGAGAGGGAGACGGATATAATGATACAAGGAATGATATGTAGGCTCTGAAGTTTATCTTGAAGGGGGTAATGACATGAAGAGAGCGCTTGGAAGATTAGTAAGCATTATGATGACGGTGGCGATGATAACATCATCTGCGGCCATGCCTGCGTATGCGGCGACTGATAAGGCTGCGGATATCGCGGTCGAGTCATCCGTGACTGAGAGTGAGGTTTCGGAGAGTACGGAGGGAGAAGGCGTATCATCCGAGACTGATGAAACTGAAGCTTTGAGCGAAGAGACTGCAGAGACATCTGAAATATCATCTGATGATATGGAAACTGCGGACGAATCTGATGAGACCGGAGATTCTGAAGAGGAGATGACGGAAGGAACAGACGAGTCTGAGGCTGCCGATGAAACAAGTGTGATCGAAGAGGCCGGGGAAGAGACTGAAATGGTCGGGGATGAGTCCATTCCCGCCGGCATGGAGATCAGCGGCAATAAAATCTTAAAATATACCGGAACTGCCGATGTTGTCACTATTCCTGATAATATAGAAACCATTGGTGAAGAGGCTTTTTCGGGTTCTACGGTAGGCTATGTCATCTGCACGAAGAACAGCAAACTTAAAACCATTGAGAAAAAGGCGTTTAAAGGATGTACAAAACTTGGCAAGATCGATCTTCCTGATTCGCTTCAATACATCGGGGATGAAGCGTTTTTGGATTGTGTGCACCTGAGTGCCGGCGCATGGTTTCCTGATGGATTAAAAGAAATAGGTGATCATGCTTATAAGAGTACAGCTGTAACGGACGTAAGGCTGCCTAGGGATCTTGAGAGCATTGGAAAAGGTGTATTCCACGGCTGCATATACCTTGATCGTGTAAAGGTCGAATGCAAGAATTTAAAGTCTGTCGGACATTCTGTTCCGGGAAGTGCTGATTTTAATACAGGAGATTTTTGTTTCTACGGATGTAAGATCTTTTCGCTTTCCTTCGAGGGCGACATGACACGTATTCCGGAGTATCTGTTCTGCTATGCCGGTTTTGACAGCGAACGCAGCGGTGCTTGGATAACTGCCAATGTTGAGAGTATAGGTGAATATGCTTTTGCATATTCGAACATTGAAAAAGTGTATCTTAGAAGCGATCCCGAGTCTTTGGAGATCAAAAAGTGTGCATTCAGGGGCTGTTCGAAGATGACCCAAATAGATCTTCCGTCAGGAACCCAAAAAATAGGGGACTATGCATTCGCGGAATCGGGTCTTCCGAAAATAACACTGCCGGAGAACCTTGAGTCTGTAGGTAAGGGCGTGTTCAACGGTTGTAAGGATCTTTTCCTGGTTAAGATCAATTCGGCTAAACTGCAAAGCGTCGGTTATGAATCTGATGGAAGGGGGAAGGAGCGTTCAGCGGCTGCGGGAATCTTAAAAATGTAACGGTGAATTCAACCGGGATAAGTTATGTATATTATACAGATTCAGAAATATATCAGAAAGAAAATGTATTCAACGGCTGCAGTATAGAAAGTATAGAATTCAGCAAT
>Ga0129306_1000657_pt1 | contig 50681 bp, 46 predicted proteins | sample P827metagenome_FD_94438 | JGI IMG/M metagenome (GOLD analysis project Ga0129306, IMG submission 94438) | Capybara group fecal microbial communities from Wisconsin, USA - P827 metagenome | ecosystem: Host-associated > Mammals > Digestive system > Large intestine > Fecal | place: USA: Wisconsin... | reverse complement strand
ATTGTCATTAGCGATTCTTTCAATGTCATTTTTCACCACCAGAAAGAATTCTAATGTTTTTTGAAGTTTTTAAATACCATACATTTTAAAAGTCTTTATAATGCGTTTGCCCTGGAATTATCCCAAAGGAACAAAATATGACCAAAGACGATTTGATTTTTCTGATAAACACGAAGAAGGAATTTGAATTCTCTTACCACGGAAAGAATTACAACCTCACCTATGACCGCGACGACAAGGGCAACGACTTAATCGTCTTCGGCGAGCGCTTTCAGGGCAAAAAATATGCCTCGTTCGGAGAATTCATGAACGAGGCCAGGATTGAAAATCACTATTTCCGGGAGATGCTGGAAATTCTCTAGAAATCTATTTTGAAGCTATCGTAAGAAATTAACTTCATTCCCCAAAAATATTGCATCTCTCTTATATTTAGTACAGTAGGATTTAGAGCATAAAAAAAGCCCGCCCATAGTGTGACGACTTCGGCGAGCTTAGTAAAAACTCAACGGAGGCGGTCGCTCAATTGCTGTGCGTCCCCGCTTAACTTCAATATACAACCAAATGGTTTTCCCGTCAACTTACTGTTGAAGTTCTGACCAATTGCATACGCTTTTTATTTCTTGTTAAATAAAATTGCCGCGATAACTCCAGGAATCCATCCGATACAAGTTAAAAGCAACGTAATTAATATTGCACCGCAGCCTCTGTCAAGAACTGCCAAAGGCGGAAAAATTATACACAAAATTGCTCTACCGATTCCCATTTTTATACACTCCTATTTCTTTTATTTATATATTTTACCACAGTCTTTCCAAAAGTCCAACAAATGATTCTTTTCTGAAAAAACCGCTCACTTCCGAAGCACATCCACCGTATGCGAGCTTGCCCCGAGCAAATCAGGTCTCTCGCACACCGCCATCTGATATTCGATGAAATGCGCAAAACTTTCTTCATCCAGCGCGTTCAGTTCCCGCCTCATGTAATCGGCCGCACCGTCCGGGGCAAAAATCTTTACCCTCTCAAGCCCGGCCTTTTCGTTCAGGCGAGCCATATCTTCGAGCCTGGTGTAGCTGTACAAGTCGTCGTTGATGTTTGTGACCGTGTGGAAATCAGCCGTCAGCGTACCCCTCGCAAGCACATCCATGATTTTTCCTTCGCGGAAACAGTAGCTTAAAACCGCATATTCGTTCATCAGGTAGGCGACAAGGATAAATCCGCCTTTTTTTGTAACCCGCTTTGCCTCGCTCAAAGCCGCCCCACGCTCTTCATCCGAGTGAAGATGATACATGGGACCAAAAAGCAGCGTCACGTCGAAAGTTTCGTCCGGCAAAAAATGCAGATTCCGCGCATCGCCCTGCCAGCTCTTCACATTTTCGTGCTTGCCCCGTAAAATTTCAAGGTTGTGCGCCACAAGTTCAACCGCAGTTACGTCAAAGCCTTCGCGGGCCAACGCAACGGAATAGCGCCCGGTTCCAGCCCCGACATCAAGCAGCTTGACCGAAGAATTTTCCCGTCCGGCACGCACAAGCTCAATGCAGTCGTGGATATGCTTCATCGAAACCGTAAATTCCACGATTCCGTGCCGCGTCGTAAGCCGGTGGTCTTCCTTGAATTTGTTGTAGTATTTTTCCAAAGGGGTCATATGAGAAAATTATAGCAAAAATTGTTAAAATAAACTATACAAATATATCAAATTTTGCTAAAGTTAGCATACAGGTAGTAACTTCAAAGGTGGCTTACCCCTCATTCAATCAGTTGCGATAAACTGAAATACTTGAAGAAGGGGGCTGTCCAGTATGACAACTTATGACATTGTGATGCTCTGCATCTCTGTTGCCAGTTTGATTATTGGTGTGCTTTCTCTCTTTCGAAAGAAATGATTGATCGCATAAAAAAATAGTCCGCCTTGTGGTCGCAACACTTAGCGGACTTTCGGCTTAATGCCGTAAAACAACCGTAGGGGTAACCACTTAAATGCAGTTACTACCTGCTTTCAATATAAACTTTAACTGCATAAAAATCAAGTTATTTCACTCCCACGACATCGCGCATCATTTCGTTCATGTCGTATTCGATTTTCACATTACGAAATCCAGCCTGCTTAAAAAGCTCCGCCGCTTCTTCCGCGTTGTATTCGCCTGTCTCCATAATCAATCCGCCGTTTCGGTTCAAATGCTCGTAGCACTGTGGCACAAGACGACGAATCAAGGCAAGTCCATCGTTCGTTCCGCTCGCCTCCCCCACTTCATCCACGTCACCGTCAAGGGCCAAAAGAGGCTCGCTCCGTCCGTCCTTCAAAAGCTCCACCGACTCTGAATGAGGCACATAAGGCGGATTCGTAACAATCAGGTCGAATGTCGGCAGCACATTTTCAAAGAGATTTGACTGGATAAAGTGAAAATTTGCAGTATCCATGCCAAGCCCCACACAATTTTTCCGCGCAATAGCCAGTGCGTTTTCGCTTATATCAACCAAAGTAAAACTCAATCGCCGGGAATCTGTGTAATCTGTGTAATCTGTGTAATCTGTGTAATCTGTGGTTTCTTTTTTCTCACCAGCCTTGTCTGCAAGCGTTTTCGCAATGGAAAGACCCACACAACCGCTTCCCGTACACATATCACAAACAGTAGGAATTGCGTCAGGCTTTGCCCGGAATTTATCTTCAAGAGCATCAAGCGCAAGCTCTACAAGAAGTTCCGTGTCCGGCTTGGGAATCAGAACATCAGGCGTGACATAAAAATCCAGTCCGAAAAATTCCTTGTGGCCTGTGATGTATGCAACAGGTAAACCTGTCTTTCGCTTTTCAATCGCAGTCAAAAAATCCGCTTCCTGCTTCTGAGTCAATTCATAGTCACGGTTCAAAAGAAGATGCGTCTTGTCAAAGCCTGTGATATGCTGCAAGAGCACCGCCGTATCGAGTTCAGGAGTTGGAGAAGAAGTTAATTCTGATTTTCCGTAGATTTTTGCCTGCTGAATGGTCATAATCTGCAAACCGGCTCCCTACCGCATCAAAGAAAGGGCATTTCTACGCCACCATCGCTCTGTAAAAAGCATGGGCATTTCGATATTTGCCGTCTGGCCGATGTATGGCGTCATCACGGTGATTTCTTGTTTTTCGGCTGCCAGCAAAAAACGCTCCACCGGGTCATCCCAGCCGTGCCGTGAAAGAATAATCGCGCCCCAATGAATCGGCATCGCAATTTTTGCACCAAGAATTTTTGCGGCTTCAACAGACTGCTCCGGGAACGAATGAACCCGCGGCCACTGAACATCGTACTGGCCACATTCCATCATCGCAAAGTCAAAATCTCCGTACTTATCGTGGATTTTCTGCCAGTGAGAGCCAAAGCCAGAGTCACCGCTTTCAAAAATCTGATAAAATTCATCTTTTAAAACCCAGCTGCACCAAAGAGTCGCCATGTTATCCGTCAAATGCCTGCCAGAAAAATGCTGGGCCGGAGTGCAGGCAATCATCAAACCGTCAACGTCAGTTTCTTCCCACCAGGCCATATTCGTGATTTTCGAGGATTTTACGCCCCACCGCTCCAAATGATTTTCCACACCAAGCGGAACGATATATTTTTTAACCTTTTTGTCGATTTCGCAGATAACATCGTAGTCCAAATGGTCATAATGGTCGTGAGTCTGAAGAAGAATATCGATTTCTGGCAAGTCGGCGACAGAAACAGGCGGCTTTGAAAATCTTTTGCTCCCCACGAACGAAACCGGCGAAATCATTTCTGAAAAAACCGGATCAATCAGAATGTTCAAGCCGTGCATCTGCAAAAGAAGAGTGGAATGCCCGAACCATGTGACTCGGAATTTTTCTGGCGGAAGACGGTTATTTTTATCTTCCTGACTCATAAAATCGGGCATTTTTGAAGGGAATTCAAAATCAGGCCGTGGAGTTTTCTTTGAAAAAGTGAGCGGGTCCGGAGCAGGATTTTTCTGCATCGACAGAGTTGGAAATTCCTCAATATTATGGAACTTCTTTCCGTCAAAATTTTCCGCCCGCTCTGCATAATTCTTGCGGTCAGTTTTGCCCGCCTTTCCGCCAAAGGGCTTCCATGTCTTCAAAAAAACGAAGGCAAAAAGCGAGACAAGAGCAATAATTCCGGCAATCACAAGCCCAACAACTACAAGAAAATGCAATAACTTACGCATCCAAAGCCTTAAACTCTTCCTCTTTGGCGTAGACGTTGAGAGCATCAAGCATTTCGTCCATGTTGCCCATCATAAAGCCCGGCAAATTGTGGAGCGAAAGGTTGATTCTGTGGTCAGTTACGCGGTCCTGAGGATAGTTGTAAGTGCGGATTTTTTCTGAGCGGTCGCCGTTTCCAACCATGCTTCGGCGTGCAGAAGAACGCTCGGCATCAAGCTTAGACTGCTCAAAATCAAACAATCGCGCACGCAAAACTTCCCAGGCCTTTTCTTTATTCTTAATCTGAGATTTCTGGTCCTGCTGGATAACGACGATTCCCGTTGGAATATGTGTGAGTCGGACAGCGGAGTCAGTCGTGTTGACACACTGACCGCCAGGACCACCCGCACGCATTACATCTACGCGCACGTCGCCCGGATTGATTTTAATATCTGCTTCTTCGGCTTCAGGCAAAACTGCAACCGTGACAGTTGAAGTCTGCAAGCGTCCCTGGCTTTCTGTAGCCGGAACTCGCTGAACACGGTGAACGCCAGATTCCCAGCGCAACGTTCCGTAAACGAATTTTCCTGTAATCTGAGTTACGATTTTGTTGAATCCGCCGACTTCAGTTTCCTGAGCCTCGACATTCTCGTACTTCCAGCCTTTGCGCTCGCACAAGTGAATGTACATTTCCCACATGTCGCGCACGAACAAACTAGCCTCGTCACCGCCCGCAGCCGAGCGAATCTCCAGAATAATGTTCTTTTCGTCGAGAGGATCAGGCGGAATAAGCTTGAGCTTAATCTGCTCTTCAAGCTGAGGAACCTTTTCTTCGAGTTCTTTGAGCTCCTCGCGGGCCATTTCCTTCATTTCGGCATCATCTTCGGCCGTAATCATCATTTTGGCATCTTCAATGCCCTGCAAGCACTTTCGATATTCGTTTCCGACTTCGAGAACTGCCGTCAAATGGCCGTGTTCACGCATAACGTCTTTGTATTTTTTCTGGTCTTTGACTAAATCCGGGTCCTGGACCAGCTCGTTAACTTCAACAAAACGGGCGTCCAATTCTGTAAGTTTCTTCAATAAATCCATAGTCGACTATTATATCAAAATCCTATAATATTGAAAATACGGGCGCAAATTTGTTTCCTACGCTGTTCCGTGGCTCAGTAACCCTCGGTGCCTTATGCTTCGCAAGCGGCACTGGCGGCAAAAAGCCGCCACCACTCCATAGCGGGCGCGCAATTTGCTTCCGACAATCCGGCAAAACGTGCTTTTAAACAAAAAAAAGAGGGACGAATCCCTCTTTGATAAACAATAAACTCCGACGCCGCTCAAAATAGTCAAAAAAAGAAAACTCTCTCCGATTTTCAAGGTGCACTTGATAAACCCCATTCAGGATTTATCAGTGTTAACCTTAACTCTCTCCTTTTTAATAAACTCTCTGAAATGATATTAGCATAGGAAATATTTAAAAAACTACTCCCCAAAAGGGTAATTTTTTAAAAAAGTTTTAAATTTTTCATAATATTTTTTTAAGTTGACAATTTTCTTAATGAATAATAAACTAATGTTTGTTAGTCTTTTATAATTGGGTGGGAAAATGGCTAAATCAGAAAAAGTTACTCGCGAGAAGATTATTCTCGCATTTTTAGATTCCTGCTTTGCAAAAAATGCAGGCGGAACATCACTTTCAGACGTTGCAGACCGTCTTGGAATTAAAAAAGCATCGCTTTACAATCACTACGAAAGCCGCGATTCAATGGTCGAAGACTGCATCCGCTGGTGCGGCGACTATTACCGCAAAACTTACTTCATTCCGGCAGACATTGAGTCAATTTCTCAGCGCTACCCTGCCGAAAACGTAATGAAGGCAATCGTAAACCGCTGGTTCAAAATGAACGAAAAAGAACCTCTCATGCAGATTTATTCCTTCATTGAGAGCGAAAAATACATTTCAACTGCGGCAGCCAAAATCGCCCAGGAAACCCGCGAAAAACTCGTAAATCAGACAAAACAGGCCCTCAGAAGCCTCGGAAATGCAGGCAAAATAATCGATTTGGAAGAAAATGACTTGGAAACTCTGTCTACAATGTTCGCATCAATCACAATTTCAAGTCTCGATAGCTATATCACCAAAAAGAAAATCGAAATCCGCTCAAATCCTGAAGGCGGAGCAGGCTCTTTGTTTGAAACTGCCGGTGAATCAGACTACAGCGAAATCGACAGCCTGGTCACAACATTCTGCTCGATGCTTAAATAATGAGGAATTAGCAATGTGCAATGAGAAATTGAAAAATTATTTTAATTGATAATTTCTCATTGCTAATTTGTCTACCCCTCTGCGGGCTCAAACGTCGCCCGCAAAGCCCGCTTTTTAGCAAATCAAGATTACGGTTCGATTATATTACTAAAGTCAGAGAAAATTTTAGTGTTCGAGTTGTAAACTCTGACCGCCCAATAGTATGTAGAATTTCTTCCAATATAGTATTCCAAATTTTCCGTCCACGTATCTTTTGAGCACCAACCAATCCATGCAGATGTATCCAAAGCTTCCAAAGCTTCTTTAGAAGAGGCATTATATACATAATAAGTATATAAATTGTTCGTAGAACTTGTAACTGTCAAATCAGTACCTATCTTTGAAATCACAGGGGCATCAAGTTTTAAACATTCAACATTGCTTAGACCTGAGTAAACTTTGCCTCCTGTTGACCACTTTACAAACTTTCCGGCATCACCATAGCTGTCTACATAAGTATATCCTATATCTGTTGATGTTGAAGATTTTTTTACAGCTCGGGCAGCCCAGTACAATGTATTGTCATCATCCACAGAAAAGGTGCTATATACACTGTCGAGTTTTGTAACATAAGAATCTTTATCCAAATCTGCTAAAGCAGTCTTTGACGTTGCCTTATAAATGTAAACTTCGTCAGCATCATAAATATTTGAAAAATCCAGATAGTAAGATTTCTCAGATGAAGTTGTATCAGCTTTCAATGTAATTTTTGGAGCTGAAATACCTCCGCCGACAGTTGAAGTTACAGTACGACCGGCAAATGATTTTGCAACAATGGTTATTGAATCCAGACTTGTCCATGAATTATTAGAATAAAGTTTAACGCTCGCACTGCCATTATAATCAAATCCGTAAACTGTAGAAGAAGTCGTACTGTCAGTTCCTGAGTATGCTGTAACTGTATAAAGTGCCTCATCTCGTACCGGGAATTTTACCTCAACTTCTGAACCAAGTGAACTTGAAGAATAATAAGCGTAATTGGTCAATTTGATTGAAACACTTGAAGGCGAAATTTCGAATCGTTTTTCATATTCTTCAACATAGTTTTTATATGCATCGAAAGTCGCAAACTGGTCGGAAGTTTTTTTAGAAGCCGCCGTTAAAGTCACTTTCTTAGAAGATGTGAAAGTTCCGTATGGAACAATCTTATAACTGTACTTTTTCCCCGCTGTAACATAAGTATCAAAATACCAGTTGTTTGCTCCTGTATAAACAGGCGAATCCATTGCATCAGAAAGTTTTTCGCTTCGGTAAATTGCATAGTTTTCTGCACAAGGCTCCCAGATAATAACGTTTACGCCCTCATAAGCCTTTGAATGCAAAATCTTAATCGATGCATCTGGGATTGAAACATCCGAGCTTCCACCATCATCGTCTGAACATGACACTAAAGAAAAAATCATTGCCAAAGACACAATAAGTCCAAAGAGTTTTCTCAGTTTTTTCATATAATCTCCTTTCTAAACAGAATATTAATTTTATTTTAAGTCTGTTTTTTTTCGTCGTCAAGCCTAATTTAAGACTTTCTCCAGATTTTTTTTCGTGACATTTTTTATATATATGTATATAATAAGAAGATGTCTACCTTATACATCGTTGGAACACCGATTGGAAATCTCGGTGACATTACATTTCGGGCTGTTGAGACATTCAAATCTGTTGATGTTGTTGCCGCCGAAGACACCCGGCACACGCTCCAGCTTTTGAATCATCTTCAGATAAAAAAGCCTCTGGTTTCATGCCGTTCCCAGAACGAAGAACTTGCAAGCCAGAAGATTATAAAAATGCTCGATGACGGGCAGACAGTTGCCTATGCCAGTGACGCAGGCACTCCGGGAATCAGCGATCCGGGAGCAATTCTTGCAGGCCTGGCTCGAAGGGCAGGTCATACAGTTGTTCCGATTCCGGGAGCAAGTGCATTTGCCTCACTTGTAAGTGTCGCAGGTGCAGGCGGAAAGACTTTGGTTTTTGAAGGTTTTCTTTCTCCAAAACCCGGTCGCAGGCGTTCAAGGCTCCGCCAGCTCATGGAAATGGAAGCTGCTGTTGTTTTATACGAATCTCCGTTCAGAATCACTAAACTTCTGGCGGATATTGCCGATATTGATAGTGAACGGCGTGTTGTTGTAGGCCGCGAGCTTACAAAGCTTCACGAAGAGATAATAGAGGGGACTGCTCATGAAATGCTCGAGGATTTTGCGTCAAGAAGCAAAATTCAGGGTGAATTTGCAGTATTTATCTCAAAATCTTCAAAAAATTCTAAAGATTTTGATGAAGATGCCGATAATTAAAGAGTAAAAGGCAGGTTAGCTATGATGATTGGAAGAATTGACAATGTAAATCCTCTTAACAATGTTCAGAATGTTCGTCGCACACAGGCTAAAGACAATACATATTCTACAGCAGATCAGGTAAGCGTTTCTGACGAAGCAAAAGCAGCAGCAGAAGCATATTACCTCAATCAGGTTGCGGCAGACACTCCGGATATTCGTCAGGATCTCGTTGCCGCCATCAAGGAAAAGATTAAGGATCCAAACTACTTGAATCAGGCTGTCGTTGCATCAACAGCTGACAGAATTCTTGCAAGCTATGGGCTTTAATCGCCGGCAACGGTGTCGCTTACAAAAAGACGGATTTTTTCCGTCTTTTTTTTTAATTAGGAATAAATAAAATGTCAGATTTTTCATTCAAAGTTTCACCAAATATTCTTTTAGGTTCTTATACAGCAAGCAGAATCGGTTCTTCCGTTCTTTCATACGGAACAAAATTCATGCTCATTGTCGATCCAATTTTGCGGGAAAACGGTTCTGCTGAAAAAATCACAAAAGCACTGGACGATAAAAAAATCGATTATTTTATCTTTGACGAGCTTTCCAAAGGCGGTGATTCAGAAATTCTCGAACGCTGTCTCAAACTTGCCCGGGAAGCCCATGTTCACGGTGTAATAGCTTTGGGTGGCGGCAGACCTATCGCCATTGCCCGTGGAATTTGTGCCCTTTATAACGAAATTCACGATCTTTATGATTTTTTGGACGGAGCAAGGCCCGTAACAGCTCCCCTTCCGCTTATTTGCGTTCCCACCACAATCCGTGATTCTTTTGTTTTTACAGATTCAATTCCTTTAGTTGACGCGCGAAGTTCCACCCTCAAACTGCTCAAAGCCCAGTCCGGAATTTCAAAACTGGTTCTTTTTGACCCAACTCTTACGGCAACACTCACTGAAAACCAGACTGAGTCAATGGCCCTTGAAACACTGTGTCTTGCAGCAGAAAGCTATCTTTCCCAGCGCGAAAATTTCTTCAGCGACATGATTGCTGAAAAATCAATTGAATTGTTTTCTTTCGCCCTTGACGGCTCACAGACGCTCACAGTCACAACTCCAAAGGAAGAGCTTCTTTCACAGGCAGGCTGTATGGCTTCACTTGCAGCAGCCACATCCTCAATCGGAATCGCAAGCCTTCTTGCAATGTGTATCAATGCCCGCTATAAAATTTCGCGCTCACTTGTCACAACAATTCTCTTTCCTTACATGATTGAAGAATGTGCAAAATTCAAGGCAGGCAGAATCGCATATCTTGCCAAAAAAATGAATGTCGCCCAGACTGAGCAGACTGATGAAGAAGCAGCCCACGCTTTTGCAGAAAATATCCGCCAGCGAATCGCAAAGGCAAATCTTCCTGCCCGACTCAAAGACCTTTCAATCTCACTGGAACAGCTAGCCCTCGCCGCAGAAGACGCAGGTCAGCTCGACATCGTAAACAATCTTCCACGCAGCATGAACAGCGACGATTTGTTCGGACTGATAAAAACGGCATTCTAGCCATGATTGAACCGCACAAACTTAATCAGCTGCAGCCAGGGCAAAAGCGACGCAAACTGGCGCTTACCTTTGGTGCCCTGGAGCGGGATGTAGACGGTATTCCAGAAAAGGGAAATGAATACAACTTCAAGTCGATTCCCCGCGCAGAATACATTAAAAAACTCATTTCCATCGTGATTCAGGACAATGAACTTCCCGAAGCAAGTAAAAAACAGCTGGAAGAAGTTTTGTCCACCCAGCCTTTTGATGAAAAACGGGCCTGCAACCTTGCGCGTAACAATCTTCTTGCAATCATCGGAACTTTTCCGGCCGAATGGGATCTGATTATTGCTCCCCACGCCTCCCCGGTCGATGAAAAGGGACTTGTAAAACAAAGGGACTTTTTTCCCGGAGTTTACGTCTATGCAGAAGACATCCGCTCTCCATTTAACTGTGGCTCAATTTTCCGCACGGCAGAAGCCATGGGGGCAGAAAAAGTGCTGATTTCCCCCATGTGCATTGACCCGAACCACCCTAAAGCAATCCGAAGCGGAATGGGCTGCATTGAGACAATCGGATTTGAGAGAAAAAGCATTGAAGAACTTGAAGAATTTGCCCGGGAAAAGGACCTGCCGATTTTTGTACTTGAAACAGGCGGCACGCCAATCGGCGAATTTAAATTTCCCAAAAAAGGAATCTGCATAATCGGCTCAGAGGAGCTTGGCGTGAGCCCGCAGGCACTGAGCAAGGCTACTTACGGCCGGGTAACAATCCCAATGAAAGGACTCAAGGCCTCGCTCAACGTGGGTGTGGCTTATGGCATTTTGATGCAGGCCTGGACTAGTCTTCTTTAAAAGCCCCTGCCAGTTTGCCAGAAATCTTACGCAACTGAGTTTCGCTGCCGATTCCGAACATTTTTAGCACGTCAAGATCAAACTGATAATAATCAACTTCTTTTGTTTCGTAATGAGAAAGCATATCCGCAAGATATACCAGTGAAGTAAGTTTTTTTGTTGAAGGCGGAGCCATGTCTGGTTCATGATGATGACGGATAACAGTTATGATTACATCGGGGAAATTCCATTTTTCGGCAATCAGGGCGCCAATTTCACCATGGTTCACACCGGCAAGAAGTTTTTCAAAAATATCTTGGGAAATGTTCCGCTGACGGCAAATATCCTTTATGTTGTTGATGAAATCCGGGTGAGCGGTTGCAAAAACAAGCTTGCCCATATCATGAAGAAGGCCGCAGATGTAAGAATCATCGATAATGTCACGGTCAGAAGGACAGAAATTGCGGGCCAGATTGTAGGCATAAAAAGCAACACGATAAGCATGGGTCCAGAGGGCTTTTTGAGAATTCCCTCCTGTTCCGTTGAGCTGATTTACAGAACCCACCGAAAGAATCATGTTTTTGATTCCGCGGATTCCGACCAGCTTTACTGCATCTGAAATGCTGCGGCAGGGAGAAGCAAGGGCAAAAGTGACAGAATTGACCAGCTTGAGCAGGTCTGTGGTGAGTGAAACGTCGCTGGAGATAGCCATTGCAATTTCGCTCATTTTTGTGTTTGAGTCATTGATAAGACGGGTGACCCTCATGAGGCTTTCCGGGAACTGGGGAATTTCGTCGATAATCTTGATGAATTCACGGGAAGCGGAATTGAGAGCCCGCTGAGTTTTTTCGTTGATTGGCAGGATTATGCGGGTAATTGTTTCGCCGTTTTCACAAAGAATCTGGAAATTTTCTTCGGTAAGGCCGATTTTTTCGAGCATGAGAATCATGATAATGATGCCAAGGCCTGCTCCTTCCGACAAATCAACGATTTGTGCCATAGCCTGGTCAACGGAAGTATATTGCTGTGCGCGACTCAGCTTGTCGTGCATTCGCTTGTATTCGCGGAAAGTAAGAATTGAATTGTTTCGGACCTCGATTTTGATGCGGTTATTTCGGGTTTGAAGAATCAGTTTTACGTACAGTCCGGTGAGCTTTTGCATTGCAAGATAATGACGGATATTGCCGAGAGTTTCGTCCTTAAAGGTCTTCATGCCGATTTCGTAGTCAGAATCATTGAATAAGTCCAGATTTTTTTCTTTAAAGTAAATTCGTTTTGTATTTGCTTTTTTGGCATTTGTTACAAGCTCATTAAGGCAGTAACGAAGGTAGGTGCCCATGTGCTCCTGGCCAAGCTCAGACAAGAAAGAAGTAAGAACCTGTTCCATATATTCTGACATTTCGCGGGGAAGAGTATATGTGGTTATTGAGAGAGGAATTCCTGCCCGGATTGCCATTTTGATTTTTGAGTTGTCGAGACTTACCTTCTGATTCTTCTGCTCTTGCTGCATAATTTAAGATTATATCACACTTTCTCATTTTAGAAAACAAGAAGTCCGTAATTAATTAACTCTTGAGTATTTTTTTATATTCAAGCAAAATATAATTATGTTTGATTGTTTTCTTGCCCAGATTCTTGTTCTGATAATGATGTTTTTATGCAGCCTCCGTATTCTTTTCCTTAAAAATTCCAGGGTTGATTCCTTTGCAGCTTTTGCTCCGCTTTCCTTGTTCACCTGTCTGTGCATCTTCTTCTGCTTCGGCTTTTCCCTGATAAATTTTGCGCTCTTCGCCCTTTCACTTCTTGTTTTCTTTACAAATTTCCGTGCCGTCCTAAGGCTTTCGGCAAAGCTCATCATCGACACTTACAGCGTCATCTTCATCATTTTTTCGGTGATAAACCTCATACTTACCCTTCTTCTTGCTGCCGGAATCATTTTTTTCCGTCCCGTCAAATATTCAGAAAAAGATTTTGACATAAGCAAAAAGGAATTTACCCTCACTGGTACGCTTCAGAACCTTCGTATCCGGGAAAGCTTTTTCACAGGCGAAGGTTTTTCAGGCAATCTTTTCATTTATGAGCCACAGGTCAAAGATGAAATCACGGAATCCCTGTATGCAGAGAATCCTGTCCTGATTTTTTCAAGCGGCATTCGGGCAAACGTGCAGAATTACGAGCCCTACCTTATGCTTTTAGCCCAAAAAGGCTACACTGTTGTCGCAGCAGACTTATATAACCCTGATTTACAACTTCTTTCAAAAAATGTTTCCAATCCGATTCGAAAGTGCCTCCGCGAATCTAAATTCCTTCGTCGTTTTTCCGCCCTCAGTGAAGAACGAAGCAATCCCCAGAATTTCACAAAGATTCTTGATGAAGAACAAAAATCTGCATCAAAAAAATATTCAGCCCTGACCCGCATAGTGCTGGAATTTTTCGGTGATGACACAAAAGTCTTTTACATTGTCGACGGAGTGGATTTCGATTCGATTTATTCCGTCATTGACGAATTCAACACTGAGCCATATTCAAACGCAAAAGGATTCTTCTCCATGAACAGGGTTGACGAATACAAAACCAGCGGATACGGTTTTATCGAGCAGACTGACGTTTTCCTTGCCCGTGGAATGGGAATTGAACGTGAAAATAAATTATTCATACCGCGCTACGTGGCCGGCAAAACAATAAAGTCCATAATGGAGAAGCGATAATGACCCTTAACGAACTTAACCGATACTTCAATTCATTCCTTCACAAGGAAGACTACGACTCTGACATTTCACTCAACGGAATTCAGATTTCAAATTCAGCCCCCGACGAAAAGCCGATTACAAAAGTTGCCTTTGCCGTGGACGCATGTGAAGCAACAGCAAAAAAAGCTGCAGAGGCCGGGGCTCAGGTTCTTTTCGTTCATCATGGAATCTTCTGGGGTCACTGCCAGACAATCACAGGCATTCATTACAAAAGGGTGGCACCTTTCATCAAAAACGATCTGGCCCTGATTGCATATCATGCCCCTCTGGATGCAAATGAATTTGTCGGGAATAATTTCGGTCTTGCCAGAAGAATCGGTCTGGAAAAAATTCGCCCCTTCGGAAAATGGCGGGGCATGACTTTGGGAGCAATCGGAGAACTTCCTAAAGCTGTTACAATCGAAGAACTGGCAAAAAAGCTTTTTCCAGATGGTGAAAAACCGGCCCATATTCTTCCATTCGGTGTTAAAGAAATAAAAAAAATCGCAGTTATTTCCGGCGGAAGTGGCGAAGACTTTGACCAGGCTGCAAGAATCGGTGCAGACGCATATATAACCGGTGAAATCAGTCACGAAGACTATCACGGTATCGAGGAATCAGGAATCAATGTTATTGCAGGCGGACACTACAACACAGAGACAGTGGGCGTACAGCTGGTTCAAAAGCGGCTGCAAGAAGACAAGGGCCTAAGCACGGTCTTTATCGACATTCCGACCAATTTATAGTAGAATGGTAAAACTATGTCAGACGCTACAATCGAAGTTTCTTTTAAGCCAAAATATTTTACTTCCAAAAAATTGATTCCGCTGATTCTTGTTCTTGTCGTCATGATTTTCGATCAGCTTTCAAAATTCATGGTCACCAGCACAATTCCCCTTTATGAAGTGGGTGCTTCTTTTTTTGGCGGTTTTTTCCGGATTATCCATATCAATAATCCTGGAATAGCTTTCAGTATCGGTCAGGGCTGGTCAATTGCCGTCCGAAGCATTCTTTTCCGCATTGTTCCACTAATCGTCATTATCGTCGTGCTGGGAGTTTATATGCGCAACGATGATTTTTCACGACTGCAGCGCTGGTCAATTGCCGGTATTGCCGGCGGGGGATTTGGCAACCTTATCGACAGATTTTTCAGGGCCGAAGGTGTCGTTGATTTTATTGACGTAAAATGGTTCGGCATCGAAAAATCTCCATTCAAGTTCCTGCGATGGGAACGCTGGCCCACTTTCAATATTGCAGATGCAGCAGTCGTCGTATGCGGCATTCTGCTCGTTATTTCTTTCTTGATTACAATGAAAAAAGCTAAATCCAGTGAGGTTGAAGAATAATGACAACTTTTGAGCGAACAATTCTGTTTAACATTTGTGTAATCATTTACAATATTCTGCTCGGTCTTGTTATCGAGACGGTAATTTTCGTTTTATATCTGCTTTTTATTGCACTTACAAAAAACCAAAATCTGGGGGAAAGCGTCTACATTCAGATTCTCCTTCCGGTAATGATGCTGCTGGGCCTTATCCTGGCAATTTTCATTTCAACCAAAACAGTTGCATGGTTTATCCAAAAACGCCATCTTGAAGACAAGCTGAGTCAAAAAGTAATCGAACACTACAAAAAAGACGATGCCGGCACAACAAAATAATAGCCGATAAAGAAAAAAACGGGGATGTCCCAAAAGAACAAAAGTACCTCATATAGTGGCAACAAGGTTCTTGGACATCCCCATTTTTTTTTGGCTGCTTTTATGCCTGAAGAGCTGTTACAGCTACTGTGTCAACGATTTCGTCTACATTGCATCCGCGAGAAAGGTCGTTGAGAGGCTTTGCAAATCCCTGACAGATAGGGCCGATTGCCTTCCAGCCACCCATGCGGGCTGCGATTTTGTAACCGATGTTGCCTGCGTTGATGTTGGGGAAGATAAATGTGTTTGCATGTCCTGCAACTTTGCTTCCTGGAGCCTTGAGCTCGCCAACTTCTGGGGCAATTGCTGCATCAAACTGGAATTCGCCGTCAAGGGCAAGCTCAGGAGCCTTTTCGTGGGCGATGTTTGTTGCGTGAACGACCTTTTCGACAGTGTTTCCGTCTTTTGGATCTGCGCCGCTTCCTTTTGTTGAGAATGAAAGCATTGCAACACGTGGCTCAATGCCAGCGATTACTTTTGCAGTGTTTGCAGAAGCAACTGCGATGTCAGCAAGCTGATTTTCGTCCGGGTTGATGTTGATTGCACAGTCACCAAAAACTGCGATTCCCTCTGAAAGATATTTATTTCCGCCTTCTGGAGCTACCATGATGAAGCATGAAGAAACTGTGCTGCAGCCAGGAGCAGTTTTGATAACCTGCAATCCAGGACGAAGTGTGTTTGCGGTTGAGTGGCAGGCACCAGAAACAAATCCGTCTGCGTCTCCAGCCTTCAAGATGAGGGCTCCGTACATGGTGTAGTCTTTGAGGGCAGCGGCTTTTGCAGCGGCAACGTCAGCATATTCAGGAAGACCAGTCTTTTTGTTGAGTTTGCCTTCGCGAGCCTTGTACAAGATTTCTGCATATTTGTCAGCGTTTGAGTCAGTCTGTGGGTCAACGATATTTACGCCGCTCATGTCAAAACCGAATTTTTCGATTTCTGCCTTGTTTCCAAGGAGAGTGATTTTTGCAATTCCCTCTTTTACGATGCGTGAAGCAGCCTCTACGACGCGCTTGTCTTCACCTTCACAAAGAACGATTGTTTTGCCTTTGGCTTTTGCCTTGGCACGAAGTTCTTTTACAAAGTCCATTTTTTGCCTCGATATATTTAAAATTTATTGACGGGAATATTTTAATCTTTTTCCTTTGAGAATCAATTAAAAATTCCAACTTTTTTTTAGTCGTTTCTGTGCAAACCCGGCAGGCATTAATATCCGTCGGACATGGCACGGTTAAGGTCACGCTGGTAAAGTTCTGCGTAAACCGGGCTTCGCATTTTAAGGTCGTCCTTCTTTTCCTGATTGAAAGGAACGAAACGCCAGAATACGGCTCGCAAATCCTTGTCCATTCGCTGAATACCGTCAACCTCTTTTGTCATCCAGAGAACGTAATCGGCGATGAAGTAAGATTTGAGGTCGCCCTTGAGTTTTTGACGCTCAATCCACTGGTAATACTGGCCGGTAAGGCCTTCTTCCATCCAGTAGTAGCTTGCCTTTTCCTTGGCAACCTGCCAGCGCAAGTCGGCTACAGCCATGAGGATTGCGATTTTGAGATCGCGGGGGTACATTGGAATAACAATACGTCCACGGCTTGTAACGCGGTTGTAGCGGTCGAAAGGCTCCCAGCAGAAGCCGAAATCACCGTAAGTCGGCAGACAGAGAACATAAGGAACAATTCGGTTCTTCATGTTTTTGTGGATTCGAACGAAGCATTCTGGGTCATTCTCTTCAACCCATTTGAGAATGTTGAGTACATTTTCGCGGAAACCTGTGAGGCGGGGCACACAGTGATAGAATTCACGGGTAAAGATCGGGAACTGGTTGCCCTGACGGCCACAAGTCATTTTTGCCATTTGGCGGACGGTCTGGAATTCAATCATTAAATCGCCGGTGCTGACTTCAATTGCTTCAGGCTGAGCCGACATTTTGTCTTCGAGGGAATTGCCGATTGCCTTGGCTTCTTCGTATTCCTTCATGTAGCCGGCAAGTTCCTTGTCGATTTTTTGCAGGGCACGGAGCTTTTCCTGGATTTCGCCAAAAAGCTTTTTCTGACCTTCGGTGTAAGCCTGCTTGTGAGGCTCAAGTCCAATCATAGGGCTGTGCTCGCACAGGGATTCCACGCGGTTTCGAAGCTCATTTTCTATCATTTGACGCTCAGATTCCTTTGAATTGAGCAGGCTCTCCGCATTCTGCAGTTTGCCGTCATTTTTGCTTTTGAGCTGTTGAATTCGCTGAGCCTCGGCACCCGGGTCGTTCTTACGGGGAGTACGGGCTTCATCAGTTGCTGAAAGACTGAGCCGGCCGCTGGCAATTTCCTTGAACCATTCGTCCATGTAATAAACAGGCTCACCTGTGTTGTTTTCAAGAATTACGGTTGAAAAAAGCTGCTTTTGCTCCGGAGTAAACAGTGAAGGTAAAACTACGCCAAAACGCATGAGCATCTGCTTTGGCTTTTCAAGATTGCGGTCGGCTGCCTTTGGACACATGACGCGGATAAGTTCCCACCAGGAAGTGACAATCTGCTGACGATAGACAGTACGGTCTTTTGGATCCTGGCATGTAAGATATTTTGAAAGGATTTTGTGAACGCGCTGTGCCTGATCACCTTCACCGCCAAGGGCTGTTTTGTAGTAAGCTTTGTCGTCAAAAATATGATTTGACTCTTCCTCGTAGAATTTTGTAATTTCCTTGAAACCAGTCTGAGACAAATCGACTTTATGAGCACCAGCCGGAGCTGATTCTTCTGGTTTTTTCTCTGAAGGAGACTCAGAAATGTCTTTAAAGGAAGGCAAGTCGCTTGGGCCGGAATCGGCCTGAGTTTCTGCCAGCAGAGCAGCAATTGTGGGGTCCAAATCTTGATCTGTCATCTGTTGCATCCTCGAAAATTAATAATAAAAATTCACTATTATTATAACACAGTCTTAATTTTTTTTCATTATTTTTTTTCAGAATAGCGATTTCAGACAAAATCGTAGCTGTGCAGGCTTACTTCTCCGGAATTCAATTTTTGGATTTGACCTGATTCAGTTTCAACAACCAGACGCATTTCTTCATCAACATCTTTTACTTTTGCCCTGTATGAGCCGCCTGAAATTCCTGCAACCGGATTTACAGTTACAGTCTGCCCTGTGAGCATGGAAAGGGAGCGGTATTCAGCAATCATATGTGACTTTGTTTTTTCGTCACTATTTTCAAATGAGTCATAAAAAAAGACAAGGTTTTTGACAACTTCGCTGACAAGTTCATTTTTGCCACGGGACATGAATTCTTCGCCTTTTGCGGATTTTGCTTCCTCGATGCTGCCTGCGATTTTTGTGATTTCACCTTTCAAGGCAGAATTTTTGCGCACGTTGATTCCAATTCCAACTACAGCCGCATCGATTGTGCCAGTTTCAAAATTGGCGATTCCTTCAACCAGAATTCCGCAGATTTTTTTGCCTGCCAGAAAGACATCGTTCACCCACTTTATTGAAGGATTCTCGCCGTAAAGCTTTGCCACAGCCCTTGCCACAGAAACAGCAGCCGCGGCCGTGTACAGGGCAGGATTTTTTACCCCGCCACGGGGAGAATACAAAAGCGAAAAATAAACTCCGCAGTCTTTTGGGGAAACAAAAGTTCGTCCAAGCCGCCCCTTTCCACCGGTCTGAGATTCAGCTGCAAAAAGTGAAAGATGAGCTGCTTTTCCTTTTTCGGTAAGGTTCCCCGCAGCATCACGAAAGGCACCAACTTCCACCGCACGACGTTTCGCCTCGGAATTTGTGGAATCTATTTCGTCAAAAGTGAAGACCTGCAGCCCTAAAAGGCCACAATTCGTTAAATTTGAAGAGATAATTTCTGAAGAAAGCCTGTCCGGGCTTGAAAGAATTCTGTAACCCCGATTGGTAACAGCCTCGATTTTGTAGCCTTCATCCTGGAGAGATTTGATTGCCTTCCAGATTGCCGTACGCGAAACCGAGCATGAAGAAGCCAGCTCCTCACCGGAAAGGAATTCACCATCTTTGAGAGAATTTAAAGCCTGAAGAACGTTGTTTTTTGTTGACATATCTTTAAATTTCTCACAGAGATGCAAAAGATTTTATCATTTTTGCTCTCTGTGCCCTCTGTAGCTCTGCGCGGGCTCCTTACTTTCTTTTTCCTAATAGTTCAAAATCTGTGACCGGAGAGCTGAATGCAATTCCCATGCCCGGCTCTTTGAGACATTTTACTTCCCTGATTGCGTTCAGAACGGCTTCTTTTTTGCCGCTTTCGACTACAATCACGAGCATATCCTTTTCCGGGACTATGTGTACACCGAAGAATTTTGCGTCATCCTCGCGGGCTGTTCCCCTTGCGTTAATCACAGTGCCGCCAGTCGCGCCTGCTTTTCGGGCAGCGAACATAACGTCGTCAGCATAGCCTTTGTTCACGATGACCGTAATCATGTCGCGGCTTTGACTTCGCTCAGCCACCGCATTGTTCTCGTTTTCGCTCATTTTTTCTTCTCCTTTGGAATCAGGATTTTCTGGATTTTCAGAAGCATTTCCGGCCCTTACAAGCGAGTCAACTTCAATAGTAAAAAGTTCGCCGAAATTTGGCTTTTCATTTTTGCTGGCATCACAAATTGCTTTAATTATGGAAGACTTTTTGAAAGACTCAACGACAGTATAAATCAAATCTTTTGTAGCTTCACCCGTTCCCAAGACCGCAGCAAAATTTGACTTCGCAAGAGAGCGCCCCATAAGGACAGAACCTCCGCCACAACCGGCTTTAACCGCCGCCTTGGTGAGTTTTTCACCCCTGTCATGGGGAACAATGCATATTATCAGAGAAAATGCCGTCATTCTTTTGACCTCCCGGATTTGACTTTAAAGACAATTCCCAAGATTTGAATCGCAATCAGCGGGGTCATGGCAACAAGGGCAATTACGCCGAAAGCATCTTCAGCAGGATTTCCGCCGCTTGCCCCGGAAGCGCCAAGAGTAAATGAAAGAATAAAAGTGCTGGTCATTGGCCCGCTCGCAACGCCACCTGAGTCAAAGGCAATTCCGGTAAAAAGCCTGGGGCAGATAAAAGAAAGAATTAGCGCCAGAGCATAGCCCGGAATCAAAACATACCAGAGGCTGAATCCAAAAAGAACCCGCAGCATGGAAATTCCGATTGAAAGGGCAACTCCCGCGCTCAAAGCCACCAGCATCACGCGACGCTTGATTGTGCCACCCGAAATCGATTCAACCTGATCTGTAAGAACCCAGACCGCAGGTTCAGCACAAACAACGATTGCCCCAAAAATCACGCCTACAGCCACCAGAAGAGACGTCCAGAAAGAGCCTTGCAAGCTTGCAGCTCCAAGAACCTGCCCCAGAGCCTCGCCCGCCGGCATGAATCCGCCCTGAGCCCCGCAAAGAAAAATCACGAGCCCCGCAAAGCTGAAGACAAAGCCCCGAACCATGCGCACGACCTGCATTGGAGGCATTTTGAGCAAAAAAAGCTGGAAAAGAGCCGCCATTGCAGCAAGAGGAGCCAGAGCCGCAAGCACTTCCTTAAAAATTGAAGGCAGCAAATTCAGAAAAGCAAAGATTCCATGTCCCAAATTTTCGTGAGAGGCAGAAGAAGCCAGAACCGGATCTGATGAAGCTGAATCGTGGATGAGGATTCCGTAGACGATGACCGCGAGCACAGGCCCGATTGAGGCGATTCCCGTAAGTCCAAAAGAATCTTCACCGGAAGAAGCAATCTTGCCCTTTTTGCCGCTTTTTGAACGGACAGCTGCCACGCCCACGCCCAGAGCCATGATGAAAGGAACTGTCATGGGGCCGGTTGTAGCCCCGCCTGAATCAAAAGCCACTCCCTGAAAAATCGCAGGGGCACAAAATGCCAGAAGAAAAACGCCGGTATAAGAAAGAGTAAGAAGAATATTCAGTGGGATTGAAAGAATCGTGCGCAAAATACCCAGGGCAACGAAAAGCCCCACGCCCACGGCAATCATAAAAATCAGACCCCACTTGCTCACGCCGGGAGCCACGCCACGCACCTGATCGGCCAGAACCTGTACGTCAGGCTCGGCAACTGTGACGATGAAGCCGATTAAAAAAGTCGCTCCCAGCAAAAGGGGCAGGCTTCGCTTTGCAGTAAGGGCTGCACCGCTCCGCTCTCCAATAGGCAGAATTCCAATGTCAACGCCAAGAAGAAAAAGTGTGAGTCCAAAGATAACGAGCAGTCCGCCAATCATGAATCGTGTCATGGTGCCGAAGTGCAGCGGAGCTATCGTAAGCCCCAGAAGCAAAACGACAATCATAACAGGCAGCACGGAAAATGCGGTTTCCTTAAATTTTGCAAAAATGTTCATTTACAGCCTGAAAATTATTTGTAGCAGTTCCAGCCTTTAGCTTCAATTCCGCTGATCCACTGAGAAGCAAATTTTTTGGCTCCATCCAAGTCCATGTCACGGAAATTTCCGCACTGAATTTCATTTGCAGCAGGAATTTCACCCTGCCAGTCAACTACTTTTTTGAACACAGGAAGAAGATGCTTAGCAATGTATTCTTCGCTTACGTCGCCCCAAACCGTGAGATAAAAACCGGTACGACAGCCCATTGGTGAAAAGTCAATTACGCCTTCGATTTCATCGCGCAGATATTCAGCAATAATATGCTCCATGGTGTGAAGGGCACCTGTCGTCATGAATTCCTTATTGGGCTGGGTAACACGCACGTCAAATTTTGTAACCACGTCACCCTTTTCACCAACTTTTTTTGCCGCAAGACGCACATAGGGAGCCACGACTTTTGTATGGTCAAGATTAAAAGAATCTACGTTATATTTTTTGAGTTCAGACATTTCATACCTCTGGCAAATTAATCTTTTCCCATAATAGTGAAATTTTCCCTTAAAGTGAATAGAATTTTATGTTATTATTTCTTTCATGCAAAAAGGTTTAGTAATGGAAGGCGGCGCCATGAGGGGCATGTTCACGGCCGGAGTCTGTGACTTTCTTTTGGAAAACGGAATTGAATTTGACGGTGCAATAGGAGTTTCTGCAGGAGCAACTTTCGGCTGCAATTTCAAATCCCGGCAAATCGGAAGGGCAATCCGCTACAATAAAAAATTCTCCAGAAACTGGAAGTACGGTTCTTTTCTTTCACTTGTTTTGACAGGGGACTTATACAATGCGGATTTCTGCTACAATCAGCTTCCAAACAAACTTGACCGATTTGACTATGAAACCTATGCTTCCAATCCACTAAAATTTTTTGCAGTCGCATCTGACTGCCAGACAGGAAAGGCTGTCTACAGGGAACTGAAAAACTGCGATGAATCAGATTTGACCTGGATGAGGGCGAGTGCCAGCATGCCGATTGCTTCCCGCGTTGTTAAAATCGACGGCTATGAACTTCTTGACGGCGGAATCACTGATTCAATTCCACTCAAAGCCATTGAAGATTTGGGCTACCAAAAAAATCTTGTTATTTTGACTCAGCCACGCGCCTTTGTAAAAAAGCCTGTGTCAGCAATCAAAATCATGAAACTTTTTTTGCACAAATATCCCAAAATTTATGAAGCCCTTAAAATCAGGCACGAGATTTACAACCGGCAGAAGAATTACGTTTTTGAGCAGGAAAAAGCCGGCAAGGCCTTTGTAATCTGCCCGGAAACTTCACTGGGAATTTCCAGGACAGAAAAAAATCCTGACGAACTTCAGCGGGTATATGATTTAGGCAGGCTTGCCGCACAGGAAAGTCTGCCCAGGCTGCAGGAATTCCTGGCAAAAGAATAAAAACCTAAAGCAGCTGGATTATTTTTTCTACCACGCGGGCACTCAGTTCAGCGGCAGCAGACTCGTTAAAGTCATAAACCTTGCTGCCTGAATCGTCGGCCTGGTCGCTCATGCAGCGCAAAATCACGAAAGGCACATTGTTGAGGTAACAGGCATGAGCAATGGCCGCTCCTTCCATCTCAACGCAGGCCGGGGAAAATTCACTGGCGATAAAAGCTTTATGTTCCTTGTCGCTGATAAACTGGTCGCCTGTTGCAATTCGTCCCTCAATCATTTTGTGCCCTTCGGAAAGTTCCGACTCAGCAAAAGCTTTTTTTGCCGCCTCAATCATTTTTTTGTCTGCCTCAAAAGAAAAAACCGGCATTTGAGGAACCTGCCCAAGTTTGTAGCCAAAGCCTGTGGCATTCAAGTCATGATAAACAGCGTCAGTTGATACAACAAAATCAAGCACGCCCAAACCGTGAGCCATAGCGCCTGCAATTCCTGTGTTTATGATATTTGTACAGCCAAACTGAATCACAAGCCGCTGGGCACACAAAGCCGCATTGACCTTGCCCACGCCAGACCTTACAAGGACAACGTCCTGGCCATGAATTTTTCCTTCGTTAAAGAGAATTCCGCCGGCTTCAGTTTTTTTAACAGACTGTCCCATGAGATTGCGAAGGAAGTTTACTTCTACTTCCATAGCTCCAATAATTCCAATTTTCTTCATTTTATGTTACTCCTTGCGAAATTCTGCGGTATTTTCCATAATTTTCGCAAATAAATGCAAAATTTTCAACGATTTTCAACCAAAAAGTATTGATTAAAATCTCCAAAAGTTCTATTATACTATCAGCAGCAAGAAATTGACGCTTCCGTTGGAAGTTTGTCACCAAAACCCCCGCCTTTTCTCCTCCTTTAAGCGGGGGTTTTCTTTTTTTAAAACCTACAAAAAAATCCCTGGGCAGGCAAGATTTTCATACAGTCTTGCCCCGCCCCGCCCCAATATTTTATAATAATTGCATGATTTTCGAAAGTTACCCGCTGCCCGGCCGAAATAAAAATTCTGTCCTTTTAAAAACCTACCTTCATGAGAACTTTGAATTCAACCCTGAACGAAAAAGGCCTTTAGTCCTTGTAATTCCCGGCGGAAGCTACAATCATGTTGGCATTCGGGAACGGGAACCTGTCGCACTCAAAATGAATTCCCTGGGATTTCATGCGGCAACCCTTCAATACACTGTGGCACCCATGAAATTTCCTGACGCCCTCGTGGATCTGGCAAAAGCCGTTGCCCTGATTCGCCAGCATTCAGAAGAATGGAATGTTGATTCACAGAAAATCATTCTCTGTGGATTTTCAGCCGGCGGCCATCTGGCGGCAAGTCTTGGAGCTTTTTGGAAGGCCGAATTTTTAAGGGAATACTGCCCGCATTCACCGGAAGAAATCAGGCCCAATTATCTCTGCCTTTGCTATCCTGTCATTACATCAGACACAAGATATTGCCACGAAGAGTCAATTCTGAACGTAATCGGCTCACTTTCTGAAGCTGACTCTCAAAAAATCTGCCGCTCGCTGGGAAAGGCCAATATGCGCGAAGTCGTTTCAATCGAAAAAAACATCACGTCTGATTTTCCGCCCGCTTTCGTCTGGCACACGCTACAGGACGAAGCCGTTCCCGCCAAAAACACGCTGCTGCTTGCCGATGCGCTTTACGAAGCAGGGATTGAATGCGAATATCATCTTTTCAACCGCGGAAAGCACGCTCTTTCGCTGGCCAATGAAGAAAGTGCAAAGGCCGACGGTTCACACATCGAAAATGAATGTGCGGTATGGCCAGAGCTATTTAAAAACTGGCTAAATCCATTGATTTTTTAAGGAGTTTCTATGTCTATCTTTCAAGCAATTATTCTAGGAGTTTTACAGGGAATTGCAGAATTCCTTCCTATTTCCTCAAGCGGCCATCTGGCTGTAGCACAAAGACTTTTCGGTCTGAGTGACGTTCCGCTTCTGTTTGACGTAATGCTTCATCTGGCCACACTGGCAGCTGTTATTTTGTATTTCAGAAGGAAAATCGCACGGCTTTTCGTAATATTGTTCCGCTGGGTAGCAGGCAAGGAAAATGAAGGGGCTCAAAATTCGCCCCGAACCGCTCCTGAGGCCGACCTTCTCACAGGCACGGACGAGCTTGGCCGAAAGACAATTCTTGCTGTGATTTTTGCGACTCTGGTAACCGGCGCGATTGGCATTGTTACGAGCAAGCTCATTCCAGGCCTTCCACTGAAAGTCACCTGTCTGGGATTTTTGGTAACGGCCGGGCTTTTAATTTTCAGCGCAAAATTTGAAAAACGAAAAGCTGCACAGGGAAGGGAAGAAAAAGGCATCTCAATTCTTCAGGCTCTTTTTATCGGTTTCATGCAGGGCGTAGGCACTTTGCCCGGAATCAGCCGCTCAGGCTCAACAATCGCGGGTGCCCAGCTTACAGGCGTAAACCGGGCTGCAGCAGGAGAATTTTCTTTCATCGTTTCGATTCCGGCAATTCTCGGAGCTTTCGTGCTTGAGGCAAAGGATTTGGGTGAGGTTGGAAGTCAGATTGGAGCGCTTCCTGTGTTCTGCGGCTGTCTCGCCGCCTTTGCCTGGGGCTATCTTTCCCTTTCATTTTTGATGAAACTGATTCGCAAAGGAAAGCTGGAATGGTTCGCCTGCTATCTTTTGCCTCTCGGAATTGCAGGACTGATTCTTTTTTAAATTTTTTGAAAAACTCTTAAAATATGCTATAATTATGGATGAATATATGGAGATTATAAAGCCCAATGATATACGCGATAACCCCAGCATCCATGCTGATAATAACTTTAATATTAAACTGGGAGTTGTTCACAAATTACGGTTTTAATGCCAAAAAGCAGGAGCACCAGAAACAGGTGAACGTACGCTACAACTGGTTCCTGCTTTCAGCCTGCTGCTACCTGCTTGTGGACATGACATGGGGACTTTTGTACGATCACAGGGAAGTATCGTATTTTTTCCCCTTCATATATTATCTGACTGTCTTTTACTTTATGTTCATGCTGCTGACCATGCTGACATGGACGCGATACATGGTTGCCTACCTTGACAATAAAGGGCAAAGCAGCAAAATTCTGGTTCATGTGGTGCGAACGCTGGTCGTAATTGGCATAATCTGCCTGATTCTCAACCGTTCCTACCATTTTATGTTTTCTTACAATGAAGCCCACGAATATATCGGCCAAGTCGGCAGGAACATTTCTTTTCTTCTTCAAATTGCTTTTTATACCTTGATTACTTCTTACATGCTCTATGTTGCCCACAACTCTACAGGTCAACAGAAAATAAGGTATAAGGCAGTGGCTGCTACGAGCGTTGTGCTTGGAATATTTCTTACTTTTCAGATTATCAATGCGCTTTTCCCTTTTTATGCCGTGGGACTTATGATTGGAATATGTCTGATTCATTCTTTTGTACAGACAGACGAAAAAAAAGAAAAGAAAATACACGATCACATTGCTTCTGTAATGGCTGAAGATTATGAGGCCATTTTTTACATAGACATAGAATCTGGAGAATACCTGAATTTCTCTAAAAGCCAGAAATACATGACTCTGGGTATAGAACCAGCCGGAAAGGATTTCTTTGCAGATGCACTGGCAAGTATTGAAAGCTGCGTTTATCATGATGACTGGGAATACGCAAAGAGTTTTTACAACAAAAAGACAATGCTGGAAAATCTTGAGGGCAAACGGTCCTTTTCTTTTAAATACAGGGTTTTAATCAATAAGGAGCCAAGATTCTTCCTGTTTACTGTCATGCGCCAAAGCAACAATAAGTATCTTATATTCTACGAAAAAGATATTGAAGATGAACTGCGGGCAGAAAAAAAGCAAAAAGAAAGCCAGAAGAAGACCATTACTTTCGGTCAGATTGCAGAAAGCCTTGCTTCCAACTATGACGAAATTTACTATGTGGATATTGAGGACTTTTCTTATGTATGCTATCAGGTCAACAATATCTACGGTCAGCTGGAAATTAACAAAGCGGGTGAAAATTTTTATAGCGAGGCGCTGGTCAATATTCCTCAGGTTGTTTGCAGGCAGGATTGCGAGCAGGTTACCGAATTCATTAATCGAGACAACATGCTGTCAGCCCTTGAAACCCGCAGGGACTACAGCCTGACTTACCGCATCATGGCATCTGGTAAAACACAATACACCAGAATGACAGTTCGCAAAAGCAGTGACAGAACTCACTTTATCATCGGTGTTGAAAATGTAGATGATGAAATTAAAAAGGAAAAGCAGCGTCTAAAGGAACTTAAAAACGAAAAAGAACTGGCAAGACGTGACGAGCTCACTGGAGTTAAAAATAAAACTGCCTATAAAGAACTAGCAGCATCTGTTCAGGGAAACATTGATAATGGACTTGATTACCTGAATTTTGCCCTTGTCGTATGTGATTCCAACAACCTGAAGCATATAAATGATACCCGGGGACATGCCGCAGGAGATGAATATATAAAAGCCTCATCAAATCTTTTGTGCAACACTTTTGTTCATAGTCCTGTATTCAGGGTAGGTGGAGATGAATTCGTAGTTTTCCTTCGCGGAAACGATTCCGCTCAAAGACATGAGCTTATGAACAAATTGCGCGGTAAGATAATTGAGAACGCAAAGGCCGGGCATGAAGTAATCCTGGCAACAGGCATGTCTGAATACCAGCCTGAAAGCGACAACCTTGTTTCGGAAATATTTGAGCGGGCCGATAAAGAAATGTACGAAGACAAAAAGAAGCTCAAATCTCTTGCCGGGTAAAACTATCCCGCTTTTTCAGGAACGCACCTTTGAACCGAGCAAAGCTTCACGAGTCCATAATAAATAACTCTCAATTTACTTTTGCCCGCAGCGGAGGTAACGGCGGCCAGAATGTGAATAAGGTGAATACCAAAGTTCATCTTGTGCTGCCACTTTCCGGGCTGGACGGGCTTACAGATATGGAAATGAACCGGCTTCGAACAAAGCTTGTGGCCATCATCAATAAGGACGACTGCCTTTTTCTTGACGTTGATGACGAACGCTATCAGGAAAGAAATCGGGAAATTGCATTGGCGCGTCTGGAGGCAAGGATTGCCCAGGCCCTTGTAATTCCTAAAAAGCGAATCAAAACCAAGCCGACTCGTGCCAGTAAGGAACGAAAATTGAAACTGAAGAAAATAAGAAGCGAGATTAAGCAAAACAGGAAAAAAATATGGTAAAAAAGGAAAAATCAGAATAATCAGGGGTGATATTACAACTTTGGCTTGTGACGCAATCGTAAATGCTGCAAATTCCAGCCTTCTTGGTGGTGGCGGTGTTGACGGCGCCACTGCTCGGCACATTCATTTCGCTTCGAGTCCATACTGGCTTTTAAATCGTTATGTTTTAAAATAAAAAATCTCCTGCGTTAACAGGAGATTTTTCTTTAGCTGGGGTAGGACTCGGCTTCCAGTAACAAACCTCCTGTTTGTTCCTTCCAGCCGCCTCCGGTCGCTTTCGGCTGCCTCCATGCAGCCTCTTCCTCCCTTTGGTCGGCGCTCACTTCGGTTCGAGTCCTTGCCGTCTTTTCAGAAGATTTGATTTAAAATAAAAAATCCCTTGGCTTTGCAAGGGATTAAATCTATAGCTGGGGTAGGACTCGAACCTACGGCCTCCGGGTTATGAGCCCGACGAGCTGCCAACTGCTCTACCCAGCGTCGCAATGTTCGTGTATTTTATTGTGAAATTTTATTTTTGTCAATAGCAGAAACGTAAAAAATTCGACATTCCACGGCGGCAAATAAAATTGCTACAACTGCAAGCCAGTGATAAATCGAAGAAAAGCTTGCAAAAAAATTGTAGATTCCGTGGAGAAGAACGGCGTAAATAAAAGGCATGATGTTTTTTTTGTGACGGCGGAAGTTCCAGATGTAAAGACCGCTCAGTCCCGCGCAGAATACGTGAATTGCCTGAGCCGTGAAGATTCGGTTGATTAAAAGGTAGATGACGATTTCCTTTCCGCCCTGGCCCTGAATTTCCTGAAATTTTTTGATGACATAAATTACCGACTCAAATCCGCCCACTGTAAGACCATACAAAATCACGCAGCAGAAAAACGCACTGAGAATCTGCTTTTTTTGCGGAATCAGGCACATAAAAAGCATTTTCATGGATTCTTCGATGAGCCCGTTGAACAAAATTGCGGTAATCATGACCGAAGCGAAGGTATAGCCTGTAAAAATAGGCAGACTGAGAATGTAAAACTGAATCAAAGATGTCGGAACAACTGTAAGAAGTGCAAGCAGACAGGCCAAAAAACAATATTTTATCTTGAGGTTCTTGTTCAGAATCACCGACAGGGCAAAAAAAATTATCGTAGGGATGAAGGAAATACCCAAAAGTGCATATAAATTCATGGGCGCTATTCTATCATTTTTTCTTAAGAAGAACTATAATCTTTTTTATGGATTCGATTATTCTTTTGGGAATCAAGCATTGCGGAAAGTCCACCCAGGGAAAGCTTCTTGCAAAGCACTTTGACTGCCCTTTTTTTGATACAGATGATGAAGTTGAGCTTTTGACCGGAAAGTCTCCGCGACAGATTTACACGGAGCAGGGCAAGGAAGCCTTTTTAGAAGCCGAAAAACTTGCCTGCCAGAAACTTAGCGAAAAACTTTCTTCCATTGAAATTGCCGTGATTGCCACGGGTGGCGGAATCTGCAACAATCCGGCTGCCCTTGAAGTGCTCCACGGGCTTGGAAAATTTGTCTTCCTTAATGCTGACGAAAAAACCGCCGCCAACCGCATCGTCTGGGAAATAAAATATGACTCAGACGGCAGCATGAAAAATCTTCCGGCCTACATTGCGAACAAAAATCCAAAAAATGTCAGTGACGTACGAGCAATTTTTCACGATTTCTACATAGAACGCCAGAAAATCTACGAAGGTTTGTGCGACATCGAAGTTAAAATGGAACATTCTGCCAGCAAAACCGAGAACATGAAGAAAATTCTTTCTGCGGTGGAAGCGTGCAAGGGATTGTAGCTCCAGACCGTCAGGGCTGTTCCAAAGCGACTGAAAGGAGCGGCGGAATGGAGCGCGGTTAGCGCGTAAGAGCGGAAAGCCCGACCCTGCACGGACGTGCAGGGATGCACCCGATTGTGCTAGAGCTTTTATCCTTCCATTTTTGCCAGTTTGTGCTCAAGCTCTACGATTCGCGAGTGGATGTAATGGTCTACCGCGAATTTTTCGAGCATTCCGAGCGTTTCGTGCTCTTCGTTCGTGACGCAGATTGCCTCGGTATCGTAGTCGTTGAAAAGCTGATATGCTTCGGGCAGGGGCGTTTCGAGTGAGCATGTGACTTTTGGCTTTTCCATCAAGTCCATGGCCAGAAGACCTTCGCCCATTTCGCCGATTTGCATTGCTTCTTTGAGGTGGTCAATTGAAATCTGGCCGACAAGCTTACCTTTATACTCTCCTTCGCTTCCCCGCACTTCATAGTTTGTGTTCTCGTGGTGGGTAAAATTTGAAATGATGCTTCCCACGGTGTCCGTGTCATTTACGATTGTGTAGCTTTCGGGGCGGCAGATGACATGACCTTTGATTGAGATATCGCTGACTTTTGCGTTTTTCATCAAATCTTCGGCGGTAACGTTAAGCCCCACTTCGCCAGCCTTTGTGACTCCGTATTTTACGCAGATTGGCCCCAAAATTTGCACGATGAATGTTGTGGCGGTGATGATGAGCATGATTTGCGGGCCGACAGAATCCTGAAAGTCGTTTCCGGCGGCGATACTAAGGCCGATTGCAACACCAGCCTGGCTCAAAAGACAGTATGGAAGATATTTCCGCACGCTTTCAGGGGCTCCGGTCAATCTTGCTCCGAGCCTGGCTCCAATGGTCTTTCCGATTGTTCGGCCGCCTACATACAAAAGCGCGATGACTGCGATGAATGGCGTTACAATCCAGATGTTGAGCTTTGCGCCGACAGTGACGAAGAAAAGCACATAAATTGGCGGGGTAAAGCGCTCGACAAGCTTGAACATTGAGTTAGTTTTTTTAGCGGCAAAGTTTGTCATGAAAAAGCCGATGAACATTGCCGCGAGAATGTTGTCCAGGCCGAGAGCGTTGCAGACTCCCGTACAGAGGAAGAGAGTTCCCAGCGAGAATCCCAGAACGCGGCCGTCGTTGTTCATTATGTTTTTGAGGATAAGATTGAGGACAAAGCCGAATGCAAGGCCGAGCACGACCGAGCCAAAAATGTCGTAAGCGATAGCTCCCAGCTGGCTTAAAAAGGAAACTGTATGACCGCCGAGAAGAGGGGCTGAGATTGTAGCTGCAATTGCGTACAAAATGAGCGCGACTGCATCATCCATGGCGACAATTCCCAGAATCGTTGTGGTGAGCGGACCTTTCGTGCGGTATTCCTTGAGAACATCGGTTGTGGCGGCTGGGGCTGTGGCGGCACAGATTGCTCCGAGCAAAAGGCCGAAAGCCACTGAATGTGCCACAGATTTTGTGAAAAGATAAGTGACGCTTCCCGTAAGAAGCCCGACCACGAAAAATGGAGTGATTGATTCGCCAATCAAAATGCCTACGAACTGCTTTCCGTATTTTTTGATTACTTCGATTTTAAGCTCTGCACCGACCAGAAAACCAATCAGCGAAAGTGAAGCCGTTGAGATTGGGTTGAGGGCGGCGACTGTATTTTTGCCCAGAATTGCAAAGCCTGAGACACCGATGATAATTCCGATTACGATATAGCCCACGACCTGCGGAATCTTGAGTTTCTGGAAGATTCGGCCACCAAATGAGCCGAAAAACATCATGATTCCGACTAGAAGCATAAGCTCTGAGCCGTTCAGCGAAAGAAAATGACAAGCTGACGGCAAAAGATTAGACAAAGGATTTTCCATAGAGCTAGAAGTATAATACTTTGCAGAAAATTGTGGGAGTAGTTAGTACATTATTTCACGCACTGTTTCGCCGGGTAATTTTCCATTGTAAAGATATGCGTACATGGCGGCTGCGGCAATCACTTTTCTTCCGTATTCGCGGGTTTCGGCAAAAGGCAGGGATTCCAGGAACAGGTCTACGCTGATTCCTACGGGCTTTTGCATTGGACGGCCGGTTGTTGACCAGTCATTTCGGAAAGTCCTTCCCCAGTTTCGAACGTTGGTAAGACCTGCGTTGTATGCGTAGAGCGCGAGAAGCACGTTGTTGTCATCGGTTCGGGAAATCAGGCTCGAAAGATAATGAGCTCCCATGCGAAGATTTGTCTCTGGGTCAAAAATGTCATAATTATCACCCAGCTTTAGCTTTTTTGCCTCGTCATCGGCGGTGGCTTCCATGAGCTGGGTAAGTCCGTTTGCACCCGCCTTGCTTGTTACGTTGGGGTCAAAGAAACTTTCGCTTCGAACAAGGGCATACATGAGATAATCTGGAAGTCCGAATTCCTCACAGACACTTTCAATGTCTTTCTGATAAAATTTTGGGAAAGCCTGCTCCAAAAGTTCCCAGGGAATCTTTCCCGTGGAATTTTCCAGGCACCGTCCTGCAATCCTAAGACTCTGGACATTGTAGGAAGTATCCTTGCTCCGTTCAGCACACTTGCTCAAAAACCTGCTGGCTTCAATTGAGTCTTCAATGGAAATATTTTTGCGGTTTACGAGCCATTCAGAATAAACCCGCTGCGGAAATCCAAAAGCCGCATATCCACGAAGAAGCCGCCCTTCCCCATTGTCCTCAATCTGCTCTTTAACTTCATTTTCACGAAGGATGTATGACTTCACCAGTTCAGGAGCCGTCACGTTCAGTCTTTCCAGTGCACACACTTTATAATAGAAGGAAGATGGTGAATTCAGCACTTTTGAAAAAGCTTCCACTGCCTGCCGGGTCTTCAAGCCTTCATTTCCCTGGGCAAGTCCTTCCTCAATCAGACGGCCTGAAATGTAAGCGTACTTTCCTGCCGTCAAATCAGAGAAATTCGAGTCAGTCTGCTTCCAGACTCGGAAAAAATCCTGCCAGCGGTGACTTGAAAGCAGAAGAATCGAAAGTGACTCAAAAAAATCATCAAAATATTCTGCATCATGGATTCTTGAACCGTATTCCGTGAGGGTTGAAATTATGTCGTCAGTTGAAGTGCGGAGCTGAAAATTCAGGAGATACCAGAGACAGTTGTCAAACTGAAGCTCATCCTTTGTTGACTCAAGGGCACTTTTGAATCTGGAAACAGTCTGATGAGGGTAGCGGCCGGCCTTATCGTAGAGCCTGGCCGCATAAAAATGAGCAAAATAGGCTTTTTCAGGCGAAAGACTTTTTGCCATGCCGTCAAATTTACGGGCAGAGGCAAAATAATCATTGGTGGCATACAAAGTTGACTTTCCGATATCCGAAAGAATCTGGGAATCAACTTCCTCACCACGATTCTCGTAAATTTTAAGGACTTTATCAATCTGAGGATAAGTAAGCTTGTAGCTTCTGTGGAAGACTGCGATTCTGTAGTCAATAAGAATTTTTTCAGGATTTTCCGCTTCCTGAAGGGCTTTCAACAAAGGTTCAAAACCCTCTTCAGGCTCTATTGAAATATCAGAAGCAGCTGCAACAGATGCGGAAGAAGACTTTTCTTCTTCATGTTCCGGACTGTCGCTGTCAGGCACAAGCTGACTTTCAAGCAGGCTCCTTTTGTTCAGATTTTTCTGAAATTTTTCGCTTTCGCTCTGAATGTTCAGGTTCTTTTCGTTGAGCCGGCTGATGTAAGTTCCGTAAGTTTCAAGATGCTCGCTTGAAATCGGGCGGGCCATAAACCATCTGAAAAATTCTGAGTCAAAGCGGCTGTCTTTTTTTTGAGCCAGGGAAAGGAGCCGGAGTTTCACAAGCTCGTTCTTTGCCGACTCAACATTAATTCCGTCGGTGCGTTTTATAATGACGGCAAATTCTCCGTTCTGAAAAAAAGTCCGGCAGGCCGTGATAAGGGAAGCCTCATCGTCATATTTATCTGCCAGATATGTTGCCGCCTCAAGTTTTTCCTGCACGTTTCCCAAAAGAGTCAGAGACTCAGCGCTTTTTTTTGAAATCAGCGGGCTTCCTTTTTTGCGGGCAAGTTTAAAAAGACGAAGGGCTTCATCCTCGTTTCCTTTGTCCGAAGCCTGAAGCGCAAGAAAGTAATTTGAGTCACTTCCGAATTTTTTTTGAGCGGAATTTTCCACCCTCGCACATGCCGTAAAGACAAGGAGCGAGAGCAGAATTGCAATAATTTTTTTCATTACTCTGCCGGAATCATGATGTCTGTGCCAGAGATAATCAGGTCTGGATTCTTGATTCTGTTGTAATCAGCAATCTTCGGATATTTCCATGGTGTCTTGTAGTAAGATTCAGAAATATCCCAGAGAGTGTCACCCCAGCGGATATGATATTTAACGTCTGAAGTCTTTTTAACTTCCGGCTTTTTCTCTTCAACAGGAGCTGGCTTTGGAACAACCTTTTCTGGCTCCGGAGCTATGATGATTTTGTCTTCAACAGCTTCAGGTGCGGCCTCGTTCTTTGGTTCTTCCACAACAACGTCAATGAATTTTGTCTCTTCTTTTGGCTCCTCAACCGTTTTTTCAACGGCACTTTCTTTATGGAAGAATTTGTCCAGAAGTGAAACGCCGTTTGTGTTGCGGGAAGCAAGAAGATTGTATTTTGAAGGAACGACAAAGAGCAGCAGAATCGTTGCAATCACACAGATAATCGCACAAATAATGCAGATAATCATAGGCGTGTGAGTCTTTTTTTCTTCTTCCTCATCGTAAAGTGAAGCATGCTCACCTGCAATTGTTTCCTTGTCGTAAAGGTCAGAGAAATCCATTGCTGAGCTGGAATTTGATTCAGTAGAACCGCTTGTGGCAAACAAATCATCATCCGAAGAAGTGAAAGCCGGGTCATCCAAATCATCGAAATTCAAGCCTGTTGCAACAGAACTTGTATCACTTGCAGGCATGTCAAAGTCCGGCAGGTCAAAGCCTTTTGGCTCACTTACTTCCGTCGTGTCATTAATGTCAGGCGTGTCGGCAGAATCCGAAGAAGAGTTGCTTCCAAAGTCATCCCCAAAATCCGGCAAATCAGAAGAAAGGTCTGAGCTCAAGTCAGAGGCAAAGTCAGAATCTGCGGCTACAGTTGAATCGTCGGCAGGCTCTGAAACAGCCGATACCGTGTCATCCGAATCAAAATCAGGAAGGCTGAAATCCTCTGTTGAGAAATCTTCTGTAGCATCTGAGCTTTCAGGAGCTGACAGGTCAGGACTTTCTGTACCAATAATGTCATCGCTCTGAGAGGCATCCGAAGCCACAGTCTCATCAGAATTAAAGTCAACAGATTCAAGGGTTTTGTCTTCAACAGGAATATCATCATCCAGGTCAGAAAAATCAGGAAGCTCGCCTTCAAAATTATCTGATGAAGGAGCTGAAACCGGATTTCCGGCAGCATTGGGCTCGGAATGATCAAAGCTGAAAGGCATGTCTTCAAGGGCTGTTGTTCCCATTTCAGGGAGTTCTTCCGGAGCAAAAGTTGCATCAGTTGGATTTTCAGCCACAGTTTCTTCAGAAACAACGGCACTGGCAACACCAAAATCAGCAGCTTCAGCACGCTCTGCTTCAGTTCGTGAAACAAGGTTTACTTCCGTCTCACTTTTTTTGCCGGTTTCAGGGTCAACAACCTCTGCAGTAAGATTGTTGTTTTCGTCCAGACCGACAGAAAGGTGAAGTTCAGGCTCGCCGTTTGGATGAGGATTAAGCTTTGTGACCTCAAGGGTATCAACATATTCTGCATCTTCAATCGTACCGCTTTCTGAGCGGTACAAATCAATCTGGACTTTTGTCTGATTGTCTTTTGCCGTGGTCAAATCCAGCATCCTCTTTTTTGGAGCGCCCTCCTCGAGAACCGGATAAAATGTTCCGTCAGCAAGTTTGATTCCGATTGTTTTCATGATTTATCCCCTTAAAGCCGTTTTTCAAATCTTTTGTGCCAAAACTTAGTTTGCTGCAGCCGATCCGTAAGTATATTCAGAAATTCCGGCAAGTTCGTTTACCGTTGTTCCGAATTTTTCAGCAACATTGTAAGTTGTCGTCTTGATAATGTTTCCAAGGTCATCGTATTTGTAAATGATGCGTACAACGAGTTTGTTGTCGCTGTTGTAAGTCTGTTCCTCTGTAATCTTGTAAGAAGCATCAAAGCGGAAAACGACTTTTTTTACCTGAGTGCCGGCACCGTTGGTATATGAAATTTCAGAAAGTTTTCCGGCATCGTTGTAAGTATAAATTGCCTTCTGCTCAAGATTTCCGGCAGCCGCATACTGAGCTACTTCCGAAACCCTGCCCTGATCGTCATTTTTTGTGATGATTTTTGAAAGAAGCGAACCGTCAGCATTATAATAAGACTCGTCAATCTGATTTCCGTTTACGCGCCAGATTGTCTTGTTGATTAAAGTGTTGGCGGCATTGTACTCTGATTCCTCGGTTTTAACGCCGTTTTCATCATAAGTAGCGGTCATTTTCCATGAAATTTTTCCGTCAGCGTCAGTACAGATTCTTTCAACCAGATTTTCACCTTCATATTTGTAGGCAATGTGGTCTACGAGAGAATCCTTGCTTGTAAGCTCAGAAGCCTCAGTTTCCTTTCCGCTTGCATCAAAAACATGCAGGAATTTTGCCCGTGGAGAGCGGTAATAGTCACCGAATTTTTCTGTAATCTGATATTCAACTTTTGTGTATTGTCCTACAGCACCTTCCGGTTTGAGAGTAGCCTCAGAATCGAAAGCAAAAACCTGTGCAGAAAGGGCCACAGCCGCAAGAACCAACAATGTCTTTTTCATATATTAAATCCCCCAAAAATTATTTCATTTCTAGAACTTTGTTTAAATATCGGATTTTTAAATTAGAACTAAAGATTTTTTTGGGGCAAATCCACTGGCTGCGGGCTTTGCGCCCTTCGCTCTCGCTCATTGCCGTGCAGGTTTCGACTCCGCTCAACCGGCGCGGCAACTTCGGGGCTCCAATCCCGTGCCGTATTTGTTCAAAAAGGAGTAACTTTTATCCTTGTAAGAAGAAGCAATTAGGTTTATCCTAGAAAGTAAATTGGTAATTTTTTATTATTTATAGGAGAATAAAATGTCCAGAAAAAAACAGTCAATGGACGGAAACCAGGCTGCGGCTCATGTCGCCTACGCGTTTACAGAAGTCGCCGGTATCTATCCAATCACACCTTCATCGCCAATGGCTGACTGGGTTGATAACTGGTCTGCTGCTGGTCAAAAGAACATTTTCGGTAACAAAGTAAAAGTTATCGAAATGGAATCAGAAGCCGGTGCTGCAGGAACTGTTCACGGTTCATTGGCAGCTGGTGCCCTCACCACAACATTCACTGCTTCACAGGGCTTGCTCCTTATGATTCCGAACATGTACAAGATTGCTGCTGAGCAGCTTCCTTGTGTATTCCACGTTGCAGCCCGCTGTGTTGCAACCCAGTCTTTGAACATCTTCGGTGATCATTCAGACGTTTACGCCTGCCGACAGACAGGTGCCGCAATGTTCGCTGAATCAAACCCGCAGGAAGTCATGGACCTGGCTCCGGTTGCTCACCTGGCAGCTCTCGAAGGCAAAGTTGCTTTCATCAACTTCTTCGACGGTTTCCGCACTTCACACGAAATCCAGAAAATCGAAACCTGGGACTACGCTGACCTCAAAGAGATGTTCCCTACAGAATCTCTCAAAGAATTCCGCGCTCATGCCCTCAACCCGGAGCATCCGGCAATGCGTGGTTCACACGAAAACGGTGACGTATTCTTCCAGCACCGCGAGGCTTGTAACTCAACTTACGAAGCTCTCCCAGCAATCGTTGAGAAATACATCGACAAAATCAATGCCAAACTCGGCACAAAATACGGCCTTTTCGACTACTACGGTGCAGCTGATGCAGAGCGCGTAATCGTCGCTATGGGCTCAATCTGTGACGTTGCAGAAGAAGTTATCGACTACCTCACAAAGAAGGGCGAGAAAGTCGGTCTTATCAAAGTACATCTTTACCGACCTTGGATGCCGAAGAAATTCCTTGAAAAATTGCCAAAGACTGCAAAGAAAGTGGCTGTTCTTGACCGAACAAAGGAACCGGGCTCTTTGGGTGAACCACTCTTCCTCGATGTCGCTACAACTCTCCGTGAGGCTGGCTTGAATGATGTTAAACTTTCTGGCGGACGCTACGGTCTGGGTTCAAAAGACACACCTCCAAGCTCAGTATTCGCTGTATTCACAGAGCTTGCTAAAGACGCACCGAAACCACGCTTCACTCTCGGAATTGTTGATGATGTTACAAATCTCTCTCTTCCAGAGGTTAAACCGGCTCCAATCACAGCCGCTGAAGGTACAGTAGAATGTAAATTCTGGGGTATCGGTGGTGACGGTACAGTCGGCGCAAACAAAGACTCTACAAAAATCATCGGTGACCACACCGACAAATACATTCAGGCATACTTCCAGTACGACTCTAAAAAGACTGGCGGTATCACAATTTCTCACCTCCGCTTCGGTGACAAACCAATCAAGTCTCCTTACTACATCAACCAGGCTGATTTGGTTGCCTGCCACAACCAGTCTTACATCATCAAGGGCTACAAGATGGTTCAGGATGTTAAGGACGGCGGAACATTCCTCATCAACTGCCAGTGGTCTGACGAAGAACTTGACAAGCACTTGCCTAGCGAGTCAAAGAAATACATCTATGACCACAAAATCAAGGTTTACACTGTAGACGCAGTTGACATCGCAACAAAAATCGGTCTCGGAAAACGAACATCTACAGTTCTCCAGTCTGCATTCTTCAAGCTTGCCGGCGTTCTTCCTGCAGAAGAAGCCATCAAGTACATGAAGGAAAAGGTTGTTGCCAAATTCTCTAAGAAGGGTCAGGATGTCGTTGACATGAACTGTCAGGCTATCGACCAGGGCGCAGGTGCTTTGCACGAAGTTAAGATTCCTGCTTCTTGGGCAAATCCTGCTCCTGATGCAGCTAAACCTGCTCTCAAGGGCGAGAAAGCTACCGTTGATATGGTAGAAAAGCTCATGAACCCAATCGCTTTGATGGACGGAGACAATCTTCCTGTTTCTGCATTCAAGGACATCGCAGACGGTCAGTTCCAGCTTGGAGCTTCTGCTTACGAAAAACGCGGTACAGCCGTTATGGTTCCACAGTGGGATAGCGCAAAATGTATTCAGTGTAACAACTGTGCATTCGTCTGTTCACACGCTACAATCCGCCCGTATCTTCTTACAGATGCAGAGGCAGCTGAAGTTGAAAAGAATGGTGGAAAAGCAGTTGACCTCAAGCCAAAGGCTGGAAAATACAAGTTCACACTTTCTGTCAGCCCTCTCGACTGTATGGGTTGTGGAGAATGTACGACAGTTTGTCCGGTACAGGCACTTACAATGGTTCCACAGGAAAGCCGCCTCTCAGAGCAGCCAGCTTGGAACTATCTCGTTGCAAATGTTTCAAAGAAGGAAGATTCTGGATTCGGCGACAACACAGTCAAAGGAAGCCAGTTCAACCAGCCGCTTCTTGAGTTCTCTGGCTCATGCGCAGGTTGTGCAGAGACTTCTTATGCACGCTTAATCACTCAGCTCTTCGGCGAGCACATGTACATTTCAAACGCTACAGGCTGTTCTTCAATCTGGGGTGGTCCTGCGGCCACTGCTCCTTACACAATCAACAAGGACTCAAAGAAAGGTCCGGCTTGGGCTAACTCACTCTTTGAGGATAACGCAGAGCACGGTTTGGGTATGTACGCAGGCCAGAAATATATCCGCGACAATTTGATTGAAAAGCTCAACGGAATGGAAGCAAGCGGCGCCCTCAAAGAAGCAATCGATGCTTTCATGGCTACAAAAGACAGCACAAAAGAGAACGCTCCTGCAGCAGACGCTTTGATTGCTGAGCTTGAAAAAGTTCAGTGCGACTGTGTAAAACCAATCCTCGAAAAGAAAGACTATCTCGCAAAGAAATCTGTATGGATTTTCGGTGGCGACGGTTGGGCTTACGACATCGGTTTCGGCGGTCTCGACCATGTTCTCGCTTCTGGCGAAAACATCAATGTCATGGTATTCGATACAGAGATGTACTCAAATACAGGCGGACAGGCATCTAAGGCTTCTAACATTGGTGAAGTTTGTCAGTTCGCAGCAGCCGGAAAAGAGATGGGCAAAAAGTCACTCTCTGAAATCGCTATGAGCTACGGCTACGTATACGTTGGACAGATTGCTCTCGGTGCAAATCCTGCACAGGCTCTCAAAGTCATTCAGGAAGCAGAGGCTTACAACGGTCCGTCACTCATCATCGGATACGCTCCATGTGAGCTCCACGGTGTTAAGGGCGGCATGAACCACTGTCAGGACGAGATGAAGGCAGCTGTTAAGGCAGGTTACTGGAACCTCTTCAGCTTCAACCCGGCCCTCAAGGCAGAAGGCAAGAATCCGTTCACCCTCACTTCAAAAGAAGGTGACGGCTCTTACCAGGCATTCCTCAACAACGAGACACGATACTCTGCTCTTACACGCAAGTTCCCGGAGCGAGCTAAGGTTCTCTTCGACCGCAACGAACAGGCTGCTAAGGACAGATTCGAACACTTGCAGAAGCTGGTGGAGTTGTATAAATAAGCAACTAAATTGTCGGGCGACGGTGATTGCCCGACAATGACAGAAAAAGCGAACGCCCCTTGTAAGGAGATTTCCTTGCTGGGGGCGTTTTGTTTAATGTGTATTAAAAGATATTTTTATGTTAAAATAAAAATATGTCAGAAGAAAACATCGCCTTTAAATCATTTTATTATAGTTTGGGAACGACGAGTTTCCGTATGCAGAATTTCAATCAGAAGATTGAGCAGCAATTGGATCTACTCAATCAATTTTGGCAAAAGCCCGAATATACGAATGAAAAATGGGAAAGTAACGAGAGCGTTCAAGAGGCATACTACAATTTTATCAAGGAAAGGGGATTTTTAAAAGACGGTGAAGCTCCGCGCAAAGCAAAGGATGCACGGCAGAAAACATCTGGAATGCGTGACATCGGATTAATCGACGACAACCGCCGTTTGACTGATGTTGGAAAGAAACTGCTAGAAATTTCAAAAAATGGAGATTTTTCAAGCGACAATTTCTTGCAAATTCCGAAAGATAGTTTTATCTACTTTCAGCAACTCCTCAAAACTTACATAGCAATTGATAAAGATACTGGAATTCGTCCGTTTGTTTTGCTTGCTCGGCTGCTTAAAAATTTCAATTACCTAAACAAAGAAGAGTTCATGTATCTGTTTCCACTCTGCATAAGTCGTGAAACAACCAAATTTATTGAAAGCAAATTGTATGATTTTCGTGGAAAAGGTATAAGCGTAGACGATATTGTCACGGAAATCTTTATGCAACAGCAGAACTACAAAGATGCTTTGGACTTTTTTATATCAGAGAAAATTGTTACAGAAGAAACTTTTTGCAGAGTCGGGCTGAACCGCAAAAGCAAAAATTACGATAGGGCTTATCTACCGTTGTACAACGCTATTAAAGTAGTTTATTTCGATGGTGATAATTCGACTAAAGAGATTTTGAATCTTTATGAAGCTTCTGACATTGGCAATGTAAAAACGCATTGGAGAAAATTTTTGTTCAAAACATCTTCAAGTGCTTCAATCAAGAAATCACCTCTTACACAGTTGCAGCTTGCTAATATGTTTTCAAATCTTGGCGATGAAGTTGAGTTTAAAACTGTATTTTTTAAGACAATGCACCTTATAAAAATAAAGAAGACTTTAGAAGATTATTTTGACTTGAACCGCCGTTATCTTAAAATCTCAGATACATTACTTTTTGCTGATGAGCAAGTTAAATTCGATGTCATTCCGAAGTATTATTTTTCACTTTTGACCGATGAATTTTATAATCTCGCATTTGAAAAATCAGACAAAGTTGCAGAACTGCAAACGCTTGAAGAAATTTCACCATTCTTGAAACTCGACGAAGCGAAGTTACTCAAAGCAATCAATAAGGACAACAAAACTTCATTTTCACAAATTGGCGACATCAAACAATTTGTCGCAGATGAAAGGACTGAACGCTTTAACAAACTCATTGACGAGCGTTTTTCTGACACGCAACTTATTTACATTCTGCAACTCATTCAAAAACGCGCGGATAAAGAAATTCAAGAACTTGTTACAGATGATGCGGATATTCCGACCATTTTTGAATACATTTTGGGAATTGTTTGGTACAAAATCAGTGAGCGCAAAGGTGATATTCTTTCTTTTATGAACTTGTCGCTTGAAGCCGATTTGCTCCCAAAAACTCACGCGGGCGGTGGCGAAGCAGACTTAGTTTTCCAATACGAAGCAGAAAACGGTTATCCGAAACACACTCTCTTAATTGAAGCAACTTTAGCGGATTCAACAAACCAACGGCGTATGGAAATGGAGCCTGTTTCAAGGCATTTGGGCGAATATATGCTTTCGCACAAAGAATTGGATTCTTACTGCGTTTTTATCACGAACTTCTTGCACATAAATGTCATTTCCGACTTCCGCAATCGTCGCAAGATGGAATACTACGGCGGTTGCAACGGCGATGAAGTGATAAACGGAATGATGATAACACCACTTGAAAATGAACTGTTGATTGCGATTCTGCGAAACGGTGTAAAATATCCGCAACTGTATAGGCTGTTCCACGAATTACAAGAAAGTCCGCTTGCACCAAAAGAATGGTATGCTGAATTGAAAGAAAAAATTGCTGAAATACAATAGGAAAGAGAACATAAGTTTATGTATGAAAATTTGGTCATTACACAAGATATTAACGAAAACCGCTGTCCATTCTGTGAAAGTCAGAATCTCGAACATAACAATCGCAAATGGGAAACTTTATTTATCATTTGCCCTGTTTGTGGAAGATATGTTATCAACACTTTCGACTTAAAAAAACTTGAATCTGTAAAAGATAAAATCGCAGGGATTTTGTATCACTCAAAAAGGTCAGACACCCGAATTATAGGTGACAAAACTTTCTATGACGAGAATAAAAATGATTTTGCAAGACCAAGATTTATTCCGCTTGATTCCGTGGAAGATTTATATCCGTCAAAGTTTTCAGCGAAAATCGAATATATGCTTTTAGACATTGCTCGGAAATCAGAGTTTTTCGGCAATACAATAGAGTATCCATACGAAACATTTTGCAGTGCCTTTTTTATCCACAGGTTTAATGTAGATGGAACGAAATTAGATTTTTTAAAAATCAACCCCCAAATTCATAAAATCATCTCATATCTGGGGGGCAAAAATGTGGATTACGCCACGATTGGAAAAAGTATTAACGATGAATTCCCGATTCATGCAGAATTAAATTCAAACGGCTGGCAACGGATTGAAGAATTGGAAATTGCCGACAAAAACAACAAGAATATTTTTATTGCAATGTCGTTTGATGAAGAAGCAAAAATGACAAGGGAAGCTCTAAAATTGGGAATCACAAACGCTGGCTACCATCCGATTCTTATCGATGAGGTCACTCATAATCATCAGATTGTTCCCGAAATGTTCAAGAAAATCCGAGACTCAAAATTTCTCGTCATTGACATTTCTATTCCGAACACGGGAGCATATTATGAGGCGGGCTATGCCTATGGCTTGGGAAAGGAAGTCATTTTTTGTTGCAAGAAAGAATCTTTTGACAGCCAAGAAAAGAATATGCGACCACATTTCGATGTAAGCCAAAAACAGATGATTGTTTGGAAAGATGAAGATGAATTAACAAAGAAACTTACACAGTGGATAAAATCATTATTTGAATAAGGAAGTTGTAGTAAAATATTGACTGTTAAGAGGTGTGTAGATGAAAAAAATATCAGTTGCTATTGTTATGATTTTGCTTTTTTTATTTGCTTTTACAAATCTAAGTTGTAAATCAAAGTTTTCAAAACAAAAATCAGAAGAACATTATTATTTTTACTTTGTAAATCAACCCCAAGACAAAAAAGAGTTACTTAGTCATAGAAGAATTGCTAGAGCCGAAATAGCTGCTAAATGGTCAGAATATATTTATAATGTAGAAGATGTTGATAATGATTATAACAAAGTAGAAACTCTTTTCCAAAATATAACAGATGAGTTGGATATATATCATAAAAAAGAACTTGAATGGTTGGAAAAATATCAATCGTCACAAGAATGGCTTAACAATAGAACTCTATATGTTGAAAAGAAAAGCATCGACAATGGATATCGAACGGTGTCAGAGGAGAGAATAAACTATTTGAGAGGTTTAGCAGAAAAAGAAATTGGGAAGAAACCTCAGTGGGATTCGGTAGTAATTGATGAGATTTTGAGTTCACCAATTAATAAACCTAAGAAAAAACGAAATAGATTTGAATAAAATATGTTCTTGCGAGTAATGTTTATCAGTGAGAAAGTATTTAATAATTCGTAATCAAAATTTCGTCCGTTTGTGCTATATTTTTTTTATGATAATTTGAATTGCTGTAGGAAAAATCCAAGTGATGACATATATAATTTTTGTGTGTGGTCAGCCAGTCTTGCAAGATTGCGTTTGTTTTGTTGTCGGTCGAAAGCACATTTGAAAGCGCGAAACGGATATTGTTTTCATTAAGTTCATCTAAGTAAGAAAGCAGTCGTTTTTCTTCCGCTTCGTTCCAAGATTTTTCGTTGTAGGTCGCGCAAGTGATTAAATACGGCGGGTCGGCGTAGACAAAATCTTGCTCGGTCAGTTCGCTTGGCGGTATTTCGGAAAAATCCTTATTTATAAAATAAATACTCTGCGTTCCAAGAGCGGTCAAAAATGATTTCAATTTGTTCTGCATTTTGATATTGAAATCGCGCTTGCCGACAGGAAGATTAAATTCTCCGTCCGAATTAAAACGGATTTGATTGTTGAACGAGTAGACAATCAGCACATAGAGCATTAAAAAATAATTTTCATCTGTAGGCGACAGCGAATTGAATTTGTCGCGCAGGGCAGTAAAGCCGTTTCTGTTGAAATTTCCCAAACCGCTTGACGAGTTGCAGTTGTAAAAATCGTAGCCGTTCGCATTTGAATCGGACAAATTGAAATCTGCGATGATTTTTTTGATTTTCGGAAGCAAGTCAGAAAAAGTCGTCTGCTTGAAAAAAGAAATCAAGCCAATCAGTTTTTCGTCCTTGTCGTTGCAGATTATTTTTTGAGCAGTAACATTCAAAGCGACATTACAACCGCCGCAGAATAAATCGATAAAAGTGTGAACATCATCGGGAAACAATGGTAACAGTTGCGGAAGAAGTTTGTGTTTTCCACCTGTAAAGTTGAGCGGAGATTTTATAATGTCGGATTTCGTATTCATTTGCATTTGCAGACAAAAAGCCTCTCTTCATTATCGAGATGTTCTGATTTTCCCGTGGTGAATGCCTTGAACTGCTCGGAAAAAGTCTTGACTATGCCTTTTGCCTGCAAAGTGTTTAAAATCTCCGTATCGGAAATGCGGGCATTCGAGCGGTCGTTGCCTTTCTGCGCCATATTGTTGTAAGACACTACAATGTACTTTGCCTGCAAATCGTGTATCAAATTCGCAAAGGCTTTCGGTGCGGCGCGGGTACAGTATTTGCTTTTGAGAGCGGTTCTATCCATTTTTCTAGCAACGCCAAAAACATCGGGCTTTTGCCAGCGGGCGATATTCTCCACAAGATGATAGGCATCGCTGTACTGTCGCGAATTATACGGGGGGTCAATGTAGACAACATCGGCGGAAATTGTTTTGACGAGTTCGTTTGTATCGCAGTTGAAACACTCATTGTGCTGCAGATTCGTGTTTGGTTCTGGCAAGGATAAAACTAGTTCGTCGGTTAATTCTACATTTTTACGGTAAGCGTCATAATGACCGCAAGTATTCGCGATTTTATCCAAGCCGTAGAGCAAGGAAGTTACGAGCATTGCGCGTTCCTTGTCGTTGATTTTCTTTGAATTGTACTCATTTTCAATATATTCACGGATAAAACCGATTTTTGAGCAAACTTTATCTGAAAAGTAAGTGTTCGCAAAATTTTTTGTCATATAGTTTTCTTGATAGGGAATATCACTGTTGAAATATAAGATGTATTTTTCAATCTTATTTTCATCAAATGGCTCATCAGAAAACCAAGTAAGGTGGCAGAGATAGTTGCTGTAGAGAATATCGTTTGTGATAAGATGTTTGTCGATGTAGGCAGAGGAAACTGCACCAGTTCCTGCAAAAATATCTGCAAAAGTGCCAAAATCACCGCACTCCGCCGAAATCACATCGGTAATAAAGGGGAGAAGTCTGTATTTATTGCCTAGATAGCGGCGATTGTTAATTTTTGTCGTCTGCATTTTTTCCGTAACACTGTAACACAAATTTTAGAGAAATTATAGTATTAATGTAAAAAGAAAAATTTTTTATTTAGAACAGCGTTAAGGATTGTAGGGGCGCGAAGCGTTGTCGTAGGCAATGTAGTGCGAAAGCACGGAACCCCGGAAAGCCTGACCCGAACGAAGAAAGGGGAACGCCCTTTATGGTATTCGATACAGAGATGTACGCCAGGAAGCTTGCTTCCAGAAATACAGGTGGACAGGCATCTAAGGCTTCTAACATCGGTGAAGTCTGTCAGTTCGCAGCAGCTGGTAAAGAGATGGGCAAAAAGTCACTCTCAGAAATCGCTATGAGCTACGGATATGTATACGTTGGACAGATTGCTCTCGGTGCAAATCCTGCACAGGCTCTCAAAGTCATTCAGGAAGCAGAGGCTTACAATGGTCCGTCACTCATCATCGGATACGCTCCATGTGAGCTCCACGGTGTCAAGGGCGGCAGCTAGAATCGAAGATTCGCAACCACTGTCAGGACGAGATGAAGGCAGCCGTAAAAGCCGGTTACTTAGGGAGCGACCGCCTGTGGCGGGCAAAACCTGTGAGACAGGTTTTGAGCGATTCTCCGAGCAACTGTGTTGCGAAGGGTACCTCTTCAGCTTCAACCCGGCCCTCAAAGCAGAAGGCAAGAATCCGATTAAGCAAGAAACTTTATTTTTAGATAATTGATTTGCGAGTTTTCGGTAAGAAAACTCGTTAGCAACCGAAGGTTGCGTGCATTCTTGAACAACGAGACACGATACTCAGCTCTTACACGCAAGTTCCCAGAGCGAGCAAAAGTATTGTTCGACCGCAACGAACAGGCTGCTAAGGACAGATTCGTTCACTTGCAGAAACTTGTTGAGTTGTATAGCAAGTAATTGCCACACCCGGCACTTTTGTTATCGTGCCGGGTCGGATTCGATTTTGCTAACGCAAAATCATAGATGATGAATACGCCCCTTGTAAGAATTTTCTTTGCAGGGGGCGTTTTTGTTTTGCCTTTTACTTTCTAGGAAAATATAATAGAATAGCATTTAGTATTCTATATTTAGGGAATGTGTAGATGGCAAAGTTGCGTGTAAAAAATTTTGGTCCAATAAAAGATGGTTTTTCTGAGAATGATGGCTTTATGGAAATCACGCCTGTTACCGTTATCTGTGGAAATCAAGCGACTGGGAAAAGTACCATTGCGAAGTTATATTCTACTTTCATGTGGTTAGAAAAAGCACTTAAAAGTGGGAAAATTCAGAAAGAAGATCTTAGCTATGATGAATTTGCAAATAACTATTTGGCTTATCACTGTATAAAGTCATATCTGAATGTATCAACCGAAATTGATTGTATTCTTGATTCATATGAATTTCATATTTCGAATAAAAGTGTAAAAATCATCAAACGAAAAAATGGTAAATATGTAAAGCCAAAAATTGCTTATATTCCAGCAGAGCGAAATTTTTGTAGTGCTTTGCCAAAACCGAATGCTATCGCAGGACTCCTAAAAAATCTGTTTGAAACTATCGGTGACTTTGATGTAGCACGAGAAGCTCAAGATGGGGAAAAATATAAATTACCGATTGGCGATTATTATTACCGATATGATGAAGGAACCAATCGCTCATACATATCTAACACGGGTAGCAATTATGAAATTGAACTGTACGAAGCGGCAAGTGGTATACAATCCGTTGTTCCATTGTCTTTAATTTCAAGGTATTATTCGAATTTTATTGACTATACTTTCAGTGGAAAACGTCAGAACTTTTCACTTGATGAAAAAAAACAAGTGGAAAAGAAATATAATGAACTTTCAGAAATTCTTGGTACAGGACTTCTTGCAAGTATTCTGTCACAAACTAACACAAAAGATTCTTCACATTTTTTTTCTTTAATTGCTCTTGTATCTGCATTTAAGGCATTTGGATTGTATAATTCTGTAACAGAAAAAAAAGAATTATTGCAAAACTTGGAACAGGGGAAAATAGATGCTATTCAAAAAGCTAATGATGACATTTTATCTATAATAACCTCGCGTTTCATAAACATAGTGGAAGAGCCGGAGCAAAATCTTTATCCAGATTCGCAGGGAAAAGTATTATTTGAATTGTTGGAATGTATGAACACAAATGAATATAACCAACTGATGATTACTACACATAGTCCTTATATGCTTTCATATCTTACACAGTGTGCAAAAGCAGCAGAGTTACTGGAAAAGGGCGTGCCATCGGACCGAATTGAAAAAATTGTACCCGTAAAATCAGCGGTTTCTGGCGAAAAAATTTCCATTTACGAAACGAAAGAAGATGGTTCCATTTCATTGCTTAAACCCTATGAGAATCTGCCGTCTGACGAAAACCTTTTGAATACTGCTCTGGCAGATGGAAACGAACGCTTTTCAAAACTTTTGGATTTGGAGGTGGCATTTTGCAAGTAGATTTCTTTAAGTTTACAGAAAAAGTCGAACCTGTAAAAGAATTCGGACTTGTCGATAATGCTCCAGCAGAAGTCAATTATGATGAAACGCAGAAAGATTCTTGGAATGCCATTGTAAAATGTAACAAGCGTGAGGATTATCATTTTGCTCCACTTGATAAGAAAATTAAAATCATGGAAAGCTTCAATAAAGAAGAATCCTTATGCGAATGCCTTCTAAATACAAAAGAGACGATTGCATTTGTTGAACTGAAAGAAAGAAAAAAGCAGCATACAAAACAGCCAGTTGAACAATTGGAAAATACAATCAGACTTTTCAAGCAAAATCACAATATCGATAGTTTCATTTTTAAGAAAGCATTCATCTGTAATCGAAAGCGACCGTATTATAATGAAGCGAAAAATTCTGTATGTACAGATTTTGCCACACGGAATGGTGTAGCCTTACATATTGGAATTGAGATTGGGGAGATGGAGTAAAATAATAAGACAGATTCGTACATCTCCAGAAACTTGTTGAGCTTTACAAATAAGATGTTTGTCATTGGGCAAAATGCCTGACAATGACAGAAAAAGCGAACGCCGTTCTTTTCAACGAGAGATTGTTGAAGGGACGGCGTTTTTTGTAATCTCGCAAACTTTATTCTTGGATGAACAAAAAATTTTTGTAAGATTGCGATTTTTCGTTTGGACGGACAAAACTGCGTCGGATATTTACAGAAATTTCATTCAGGCAAGTAAAATCATGAAACTTCACCCCAATTTATCTCAAATTTTCAACAGCCGTGATTACCATTTTTTTGAGTCGGGATTCATATTGTTGATTTTTCCCTTTATGCTACTTAAAACTTTCATCGAGAATCTGATTTATTTCTACCGTAATTTTTTCTTTTAAAATATCAAGGTTATGAAAAAAGAAATTGCTTTTTTTAAGTTTGTGTTTTATCACAATTCTTACATCATGTAAATCAACAAAAATTAAAAATAGAAAATGTAATTGGTACAACTCATTGTTATGACGACAAGCCCCGAGCTTTATTGCTGTAAAACTTGAAGCTCGGGCTAAGTAAAATTTACATCACAGCCTTCAGTATGGCAATCAATATGCAGGCTCCAACAATGTCGAGAATGAACTGAATGACGCTATTCTTGACTTTGAGTGCTGAACCCAAAAAACCGCCGATGACAGAACCTACGATGCCGACGAGAACACAGACGGCAAAGCCCACCAGTGTACTTCCACCAAAACTGACTTTCATGAAAAATCCGCCGAGAAGGCCGATAATAAGCCCCATAAGAATTGTAACAAGCATTTTATACCTCCAAGACTTGTAACTTGCTTATAAATATTGTATCTCCAGCTGTAATATTTTTCAAATGGAACATGGAAAACTTGCAAGGGCCTCCGCATTATAATCGAGTTTATATTGAAAATGGCGCGAAGAAGCGAAACGGCTTACGAAAACAGTCAATTTGTGCTGCCGCGCGAGCGGCAAATGTATAAAATTACAAGCACAAATTGCCTGTAGCATGCGAGCATGCGGTTTCGATAAGCCGTTTTCACGACT
>Ga0129306_1000656_pt1 | contig 50682 bp, 44 predicted proteins | sample P827metagenome_FD_94438 | JGI IMG/M metagenome (GOLD analysis project Ga0129306, IMG submission 94438) | Capybara group fecal microbial communities from Wisconsin, USA - P827 metagenome | ecosystem: Host-associated > Mammals > Digestive system > Large intestine > Fecal | place: USA: Wisconsin... | reverse complement strand
GCCCGCACTTTGAGAAAAAGTGCGGGCAATTTTTTCATTGTTTTTACGCCGGATTTAACTCCAGCAGATCCCGATGGCACGCGTCTCCCGACCCACGATGGCGCGCGTCTCCCGACGCGTGCCCTTTTCTTGATTTAAGCACACGTCAGGAGAGGAGCGCTAGCAATATGTTTCTATCGCCGTGACATCGGTTATCGCGCGGTGGCGAGAGAAAAAAACGTTTAATTTTTTGCCCGCACTTTGAGAAAAAGTGCGGGCAATTTTTTCATTGTTTTTACGCCGGATTTAACTCCAGCAAATACTGAGTGAAACTGCGGATAGTCGGCACCGTGCCGCGGTTTTTGTAGTAGATGACGGAAAGCGGAACGCTCGGCATTTCCCAGTCCGGCAGCACGTTCACCAATTCCGGCATTTGCTCGCCTACGAAAGTCGGCAACATCCCGATACCCGTTCCCTGCTGAATAAAATGCGCCGCCAGCAAGTAATCGTTAACCGTTAATTTCCCCGTCGGCATAATCTCGATCCGTTGATTTCCCTGGGTAAGCCGCCACGGCAGCGAAAGCGCGTGCACGACGATTGGGTGGCGGTAAATATCTTGCGGGTTGTGAATCGGCTCGTGTTGTTTGAGATATTCGGGGGCGGCGTAGATGCCGAATCGAATATCCAGAAATTTTCGCGCTACGACATTTTCGTTTTCAATGGAACCCACCCGAATGGCGATGTCAATGCCGTCCTGAATCATATTGATTTTTTGCGGACTTTGATGAATGTCGAGGCTGACATTCGGATTTTCCGCTAAATAAGCGGGCAAATACGGCGCAATCAGCATGCGCATAATATCGCCGGCAACGGAAATTCGCAGCAGGCCGTTGGGTTTGGTTAAGCTGTCCTGCACGCCGGAAACCGCCTGTTCGGCAAGTTGCAGCATTTGCTGCGCTCGTTGGAAAAAAGGCTGGCCTAAATCGTTTAGCGTCACGCCTTTTTTACCGCGATCCATCAATTTTGAACCTAACGCTTGTTCCAATTGTGTCATGCGACGACTTAAACGGGAAATGGGAACGCCCGTCAGTTCCGAAGCAAGGTGCAGACTGCCCGCCTGCACCACGGAAACAAACAAGCGCATATCATCCAGACTGACTTTTTCCATGTGCGGTTCCTTTCGGTTGATGAATATTAACGTGCTTTGATGGAATGATAGGTTATCTTTCCGTTTTTGCAATAAAAATCGGCGGAAAAGCAGGGTTGTTCAAATAAATAGAACGTATCGCTGCGTAGCATAATCAATCGAACAGCTGGTATAAAGCAATAATCAGCGGCATGGTGAAGACGCATAACATCGTCGTGACGCCGTAAATCATACTGGCTTTCTGCGCATTTTTTCCGTACACCAACGCCATTTGCGTCACGGTTGCGGCGGCCGGACTGATGGTGGCGAGGAAGCTAATCATGGCGATGGTTTCACCGTTTTCCACCCAATGAGCGAATCCGCCGATTTTCACCACGAACAGCAAACAAACCGGCACAAAAATCAGACGTAAAAAGGTGACCAGATAAACCCGTTTGGACGACAGAATGGATTTTACCGGAATCGAGGCAATCAGCATGCCGGCGACCAGCATGGCATTCGGACCAATAAAGGAGCCTACGGCGCCAAGCATGCCCGTAATAATCGGCGGCAATTTGATTTGCAGGGCAAACAGCACGGCGCCCACAATAATCGACCAAATATTGATATTTTTTACGATGTTTTTAAGCGGCACGGCACCTTTGCCGCAAATAATCGAACGGCAGTGCGTCCAGAACAGAAAGGTTTGCACCACGATAAAGCAGGTGGCATAAATCACCCATTGCTCGCCGAACATGGACATTACCAAAGGAATGATCAAATTGCCCGAATTGGAATAAATAGACGCCGCATGTTCGATGGGATCCAGCTTCAGCGTCTTTTTCATCACTACGCCTAAAGTGATTAAAATGACGTGCAGAAACACCGCCATGCCCAAGGAAAGCAGTAAGCCTTTCAGTAATTCGGGCGTGTAGTCGATTTGGAACGCTTTTATCATCACCGCCGGGCTAATCACGTATAATCCGATGACGGAAAGCGGGTAACTGTCTTTCGATTGCAGTAGCTTACTTTTCACTAACGCATAGCCGATGAGTACGATAAGCGTCAGCTCGATAATTTTACCGGCAAGAATAAAAGCGATTTCCATCTTATTATCCGTGTTTATAAAAAGTGATTCGTGACTTATATTCTAGAGATAAAGTGCAAATAAAAAAACGTCGGATTCACAAAATTTGCTATAATTATGCAAAAACTTTTTAAAATTTGACCGCACTTTGAGGCCGATATGTCACTTCATTTCAATTCCGTTGCATTATTACTGGTTGTTTTAGCCTTGCTGGGCGTGTTGGGAAATAACAGTTCCATCACCATTTCCGCTACGGTGCTGTTACTTATGCAGCAAACTTTTCTGTCGAAATATATTCCGTTCATGGAAAAATACGGCCTGAATATCGGTGTGATAATTTTGACTATTGGCGTGCTCAGTCCCATTGTGGCGGGCAAAGTGAAAATTCCCGCCTTAATGGAATTATTGCACTGGAAAATGTTTCTCGCCTTGGCCGCCGGCATGTTGGTCGCCTGGCTTGCCGGTCGCGGCGTGCCGCTTATGAGCTCGCAACCTATTTTGTTAACCGGTTTGCTTATCGGCACGATTTTGGGCGTCGGTTTCCTCGGCGGTATTCCGGTGGGGCCGTTAATCGCCGCGGGAATTTTATCCTTATTTCTCGGTAAAGTTTAAGTTATTCAGGCAGGCGATTCGCCTGTCTTGTTGTATTGATTGATTACGAAATATGAAAAAACATCACCATTCCGTCAAAATGACGCCAATTCAGACCGCACTTTTCAGCAAATTGAGCGATATGATGCTTGTGGACAGCCATCGTCTTGCCGCTCGAATCAAGGGGCTGAGCCGAATTAAAACCGAACGGCAGCAACAAACGGTTGCCGCGGAAATCGACGCACAAATTCAGCAAGCGCAATTTCGTCTTGCGCAGCGCAAAAGTGCGGTTAAAAATCCGATAGTTTTTCCGGAAAATCTGCCGGTCAGTCAGCGCAAAGCGGAAATTCAAAAACTGATTGCGGAAAATCAGGTTGTGGTGATTGCGGGCGAAACGGGTTCGGGCAAAACTACCCAGTTGCCGAAAATGTGTTTGGAGCTCGGGCTTGGTCAGAAAGGCCTTATCGGTCACACTCAGCCGCGTCGTATTGCCGCCCGTTCGGTGGCGGCGCGCATCGCCGAAGAAATGCAAACGGAATTGGGCGGTCTTGTCGGTTATAAAGTTCGGTTTAACGATCAAATCGGCGAACAGACTCAAATCAAGTTGATGACCGACGGGATTTTACTGGCGGAAATTCAAACCGATCGTTTTCTTAATCAATATGATTGCTTGATTATCGACGAAGCTCACGAACGCAGCCTGAATAATGATTTTATTCTCGGTTATTTGAAACAATTATTGCCGCGCCGCCCGGATTTAAAAGTCGTTATCACTTCCGCAACCATTGATGTGGAGCGATTTTCCAGACATTTCAACAATGCGCCGATTATCGAGGTTTCGGGCAGAACCTATCCGGTGGAAGTGCGTTATCGTCCCGTTGCGGAAGCGGAAGAACAGGATCAGCTGCAAGGTATTTTGAATGCGGTGGATGAATTGCAGGCGGAAGGTCGCGGCGATATTCTGATTTTTCTAAGCGGTGAGCGGGAAATTCGCGACACGGCCGACGCTTTGGAAAAGCAAAATTTGCGCCATACGGAAATTTTGCCGCTGTACGCCCGCTTGTCGGCGCAGGAACAAAATAAAATTTTTCATCCGAGCGGGCTGAATCGTATTGTGCTGGCTACCAACGTGGCGGAAACCTCGCTTACGGTGCCGGGCATTAAATATGTGATCGATCCGGGCACCGCGCGGATTTCCCGTTACAGCTATCGCACCAAAGTTCAGCGTTTGCCGATTGAACCGATTTCCCAGGCTTCCGCCAATCAGCGCAAAGGGCGTTGCGGACGTGTGAGCGAAGGGATTTGTATCCGACTTTATTCGGAAGAGGATTTTAATAACCGTCCGGAATTTACCGATCCGGAAATTCTGCGCACCAATTTGGCTTCCGTCATTTTGCAGATGACTTCGCTCGGTTTGGATGATATTGAATCTTTTCCTTTTGTGGATGCGCCGGATAAACGGCATATTCAGGACGGCATTAAATTGTTGGAAGAATTGGGAGCGATTCGTCGGGAAGAATTACATTCGCCGTTACAAAAAAATCATTTAACCCAAACAGGTCGTCAATTGGCTCAATTGCCGGTGGATCCCCGCTTGGCCAAAATGCTGATAAGTGCGGTCAATTTTGGCTGTGTTTTGGAGGTGATGATTATTGTCGCCGCCCTTTCCATTCAGGATCCCCGTGAACGTCCGCAGGAAAAACAACAGGCGGCGGACGAAAAACATCGTCGGTTTGCGGACAAAAAATCCGATTTTCTGGCTTTTCTGAATTTGTGGAATTACATTCAAGAACAGCAAAAAGCACTCGGTAAAAATCAATTTCGCCGATTGTGCCAAAAGGATTTCCTGAATTATTTGCGCATTCGCGAATGGCAGGATATTTATCATCAGATCCGTTTAACCGTGCGCGAAATGGGATTGCCGATTAACGCCGAACCCGCAGAATATCCGCAAATTCATACCGCACTTTTAAGCGGATTGCTTTCTCATATCGGCATGAAAGAGGCGGAAAAACAGCAATATCTTGGTGCCCGTAACGCCCATTTTGCCATTTTTCCCAATTCCGTGTTGTTCAAAAAACAGCCGAAATGGGTGATGGCGGCGGAATTGGTGGAAACCTCCAGACTTTGGGGGCGCATGGCGGCGGAAATTGATCCGGAATGGATTGAACCTCTTGCCGCGCATTTGGTGAAAAAATCTTATTCGGAACCTCGCTGGTCAAAATCCCGCGGGCAGGTGATCGCCGATGAAAAAGTCAGTCTGTACGGCGTGCCGATTGTGGCGAATCGTCCGGTCAATTACGGCGCCATTGATCCGCAAACCAGCCGCGAAATTTTTATTCAATCGGCATTGGTGGAAGGGGATTGGCATACCCGCCATCCGTTCTTTTTTGAAAACCAAAAATTGATTCGCGAAGTGGAAGAATTGGAACACAAATCCCGCCGTCGCGATATTTTGGTGGACGATCGCACTTTATTCGAATTTTATGATTCCCGTATCGGCGCGGACGTGGTATCGCAAAAGCATTTTGACAGCTGGTGGAAAAAGGCCAGTCAGAAAGATCCGGAATTGCTCAATTTTGAAAAATCTTTCCTGATGAAAGAGGATGCGCAAAAAGTCAGTCAGTTGGATTTCCCGAATTTCTGGCATCAAGGCAATCTGAAATTAAAACTCTCTTACCAGTTCGAGCCGGGCACCGACGCGGACGGCGTGACCGTGCATATTCCGTTGCCGTTACTGAATCAGATTGAAATGCAGGGATTTGACTGGCAGATTCCGGGTTTGCGCCATGAATTGATCGTGGCATTGATTAAAGCGTTGCCGAAATCTCTGCGCCGCAATTTCGTGCCGGCACCCAATTATGCCGACGCTTTTTTAGCCCGTGTAACCAACTTCGACAAACCGTTAACGGAAACGCTGAGCAACGAATTGCGTCGTATGACGGGCGTAAATGTGGACGCGGACGAATGGAAACTCGACCAAATTCCACCGCACTTACGCATCACATTCCGCGTGATTGATGAAAAAGGCAAAAAAATTGCGGAAAGTATGAATTTGGACGAACTGAAATTCAGCTTAAAAGACCAAGTTCAGCAAAGTATTTCCGCGGTGGCGGACGACGGCATTGAGCAATCCGGCATCCATATTTGGAATTTTGACAGCCTGCCGCAATGTTACGAGCAGAAAAAACAAGGCTTCACCGTAAAAGCCTTCCCGGCGATTACAGACGAAAAAGAAGCGGTGGGCATTAAATTATTTGAAACGGAATACGAGCAGTCCGTGGCCATGCGGCAAGGCTTGCGCCGCCTGATTTTGCTTAATGTGCCGTCGCCGATTAAATATTTGCACGAAAAACTGCCGAACAAATCCAAACTCGGCCTGTATTTCACGCCGTTCGGCAAAGTGCTGGATTTAATCGACGACTGTATCGCCTGCGGCGTGGATAAACTGATTGCGGATTTCGGCGGTTTTGTCTGGAACGAAACGGATTTTGATAAATTACGAGACTTCGTGCGCGAAAATCTCAACGAAATCACCGTGGACATCGCGCAACAAGTAGAACGGTTGCTCACGCTCACCTTTGAAATCAACAAACGCCTGAAAGGCAAAATGGATTTCACCATGGCGTTTGCGCTGTCGGATATTAAATCCCAACTGGCGGGCTTAATTTATCCCGGTTTCGTAGAAAAAACCGGTTACGCCCGCCTTCCGGATATTCACCGCTATCTGCAAGCTATCGACAAACGCATGGACAAACTCGCCCAAGACATCAACCGCGACCGCGCCGCCATGCTCCGCGTCGAACAATGCCAACAAGCCTACCAACAACTTTTGGCAAAACTCCCCAAATCCAAACCGCTCAGCGCCGAAGTGCTGGAAATTCGTTATATGATTGAAGAATTACGAGTGAGTTTGTTTGCCCAGCAGCTAGGGACGAAGTATCCGGTTTCGGAGAAGAGGGTGTTGAATACAATAGCTGAATTATAAAGCAATACCTTATTTAAAAAGGAAAAAAGTATGAACATTGAAATATTCCTTAAACAATTTCCTCTAAATCCAAATAAACTAAATCAAAAACCTTGGGAATCCTTGATATTGGCAGTGCAAACCGAAGATATTATCGGAACTGTTTTAAGATTACATTTATTTTGTGAAAAAACTATTGAAGCTTATATTTGTGGAATGTGTAATCAAGAACAATTACTTGGATATAACCTTAGCAATAATGATAAATTTATTATTGATTTTTCAATAAAACTGAAAATGGCTAAATCTATTGGATTACCTCAAAAGTTATATAAGGTATTATCAAAATTGAATCTTATACGAAATGCGATAGCTCATGTTAAAGATGTGGATATACCTCAAAATCATTTGCAGTCAGCTAAAACTATGTTAATTGATTATTTAAAAGAGAAGGATAGTTCAATACATATAAATCAATATGGTTTAGAGCTTAATAATGATGATGGTTCTCTAATGTATAAGAGAATATTTGAGGATAATGATTTATCAAATAAAGATTTATTTATAGTAGTATCGGCAAATGTAATTCATGAAATTGCTCAAATAGCAGCAAAAGAGGCTAATTTTATGATAAATTAAGTATAAGAAGTATCCTCGATGGCGCACGTCTCCCGACGCGTACCTTTTCAACTCAAGCACGCGTCGGGAGGCGCGCGCTAGCAATCGTACCAGAGACTCATCAAAATAAATTTATTCAATGACAATTATCTCTTTTTTTACAATAACTGCTTGTGGTATTTCTTTGCAATCAATAGTTCTGATTGTAATTTCCTGTTCCTTAGGATATTTAGGATTAGTATATTGATACATTAATACACCATATTGTTCGAAAAGTTCAGTATTTAAATGATAAATATATCCATTAATTGAATAATTCTGAGTTGCAAATATTTTGGCAATTTCATAATCACTAGTAGTTGATATATAACAACCATTATATAATCCTGATTTAATTTGATGTGCTCTTACTGCATTATCATCACTTTTACTGTATGTACCTGTTCCATCATATTTGAAATATCCATCATGAAAAAGTGTTGTAGATGGTTGAGTGCCCGTTGGCACTAATTTTCCATCATTTAATTTATCCATGTGAAAACTAACACCACGATATAAAATCATATTAAATTTCCTTTACTATCTTAACTCCACATAAACTTACGATGGTGCGCGTCTCCCGACGCGTACCTTTTCAACTCAAGCACGCGTCGGGAGACGCGCGCTAGCAATCGTGATACCAGCTTCAACTAAAGTGCGGTCGAAAAATGATGAGTTTTTTGACCGTACTTTTTTATCTTAATTCCACATGAATTGATTTGCTAACCCCCTACGCCAAGCCCCCGATGGTGCGTGTCTCCCGACGCGTACCTTTTCAACTCAAGCACGCGTCGGGAGATGCGCGCTATTAATCGATATACCAGCTTCAACCAAAGTGCGGTCGAAAAATGATGAGTTTTTTAACCGCACTTTCTCTATCTTAACTCCACATAAACCGACTTTCCCAACCCCAACGCCAATCGCTGTAAAAATTCCCCCCGATGGTGCGCGTCTCCCGACGCGTACCCTTTCAACTCAAGCACGCGTCGGGAGACGCGCTCTATCAATCGTGATGCCAGCTTCAACCAAAGTGCGGTCGAAAAATGATGAGTTTTTTAACCGCACTTTCTCTATCTTAACTCCACATAAACCGACTTTCCCAACCCCAATGCCAATCGCTGTAAAAATTCTAAAGACGGATTGTGATTGCCTGATTCAAAACGGCTGATGGCACTTTGTGCGATGCCTGTTTTTTCTGCTAAAGCTTTTTGGGTTAAATGCTGTTCTTGGCGTAATTTGATGATTTGGCGGATTAATTCATATTGCGGAGTAAGTAAATCATATTCCGCTTTAACCGCCGGATCTTGAAGTTGTTGCCGTTTAAATGTTTCAAATTTCATGGCATATTTCTCGCTTGATAATCTTGTTTGTATTCGAGGGCTTTAGCTAATTCTGACGCAGATGTTTTTTGCATTTTTTTGATGAAACCGTTAGTAATAACGATGTTTTTTCCTTGCATAAAGAAATAAAATATTCTTGCTGCGTTATTTGATTGTGTTACGCGTAGTTCAAATAATCCGTTTCCCATTGATTTGGAATAGGGCATTGATAACCTGTTACCAAATTCTGCTAATAAATCCAGATCATGCAAGGCTTTTGCTTTAAGTTTAGGTTGTAATGCATCAATAAAATCCGCTATAGGACAGTTTCCCGTTCTTGTTTTATAGAATAGCAAATTCCACATAATCCTTCCTTAATATAACATATATGTAATATTTTGTAAGATTTATTGTATGGAAAATAAGAAAAATATTTATTTATAAATTTAGGATTTGGAATCGATAGCATAAAAAAATCAAAAGTGCGGGCAAAAATCGTGATGTTTTTTGACCGCACTTTTGTTGTTAGAGGACAATTGAACCGACGACGGAGATACCGAAACCGACCAACCCGATTAAGGTTTCCTGAACCGTCCAGGTTTTGAACATGGTTTTGGTGTCAATTTCCAGGAAACGGCTGACCAGCCAGAAACCGCTGTCGTTGACGTGGGCCAGTACGGTGGCGCCGGATGCGATGGAAATCACGATAAAGCATAAATCGAATTCGCTTAATCCCGTTGAGGCGGCAACCATCGGCGCCACTAAAGCGGAGGTGGTGGTAATTGCCACGGTGGCCGAACCTTGCGCCACGCGTAATGCGGTGGAAATCAGGAATGCTGCGACGATAATCGGCATGCCGGTGTCGGCCAGCATGGCGGCTAACACGTCACCGATGCCGCTGGCGCGCAATACGCCGCCGAACATGCCGCCGGCGCCGGTTACTAACACGATGGCGCAAATCGGACCTAATGCGTTATCGCAGATTCTTTCGATTTGTTCCACGCTGCGTTGTTCTTTCAATAACAGAATGGTCACTAATAATGTGATAAGTAAGGCGACCGGAGTCTTACCCAGTAAACGCAAGGTTTCCACCCATAATGCGGAACCGTCAACAATTTTCATCACGGATAGCGTATTCAATACGGTGTCGAACATGATCAGACAGAGCGGCAGCAGCAAAATGAACAGCACTTTTCTGAAACTCGGCGGATTGAGAACGGCGGTTTCGTTAATCGGTGCGTTGTTTAGAAAGGCTTTCGGTAAATCCAAATGGAATTTTCGGCCCAGGAAAGTCCCGTATAAATAAGCCGCGAAATACCAGGTCGGAATCGCAACAATTAAGGCGACAATCAACAATAACCCGATGTTTGCGCCTAAAATATCACCGGCGGCAACCGGACCGGGATGCGGCGGCAGGAAGGCGTGGGTGACGGCAAATGCACCGGCGGCCGGGAAGGCGTAACGAAACAGGGAGCCGCCAAACTGTTTTGCCACACTCAAAATAATTGGCAACATAACGACTAAGCCCGCGTCAAAGAAAATCGGGAAGCCGAACAGGAATGAGGCGACACCCAAGGCGAACGGTGCTCTTTGTTCACCGAATTTATTAATTAAGGAATCCGCTAGCACTTTGGCGCCGCCGGTAATTTCAAGTAAGCGACCGATCATGGCGCCTAAACCTACCAATAAGGCGACCGAGGCCAGGGTGTTTCCGAATCCACTGAGTAATGTCGGCAAAATTTTGTTAATCGGCATTCCGGTGGCAAGAGCGGTCAATAAACTTACTAAAACCAGGGCGACAAATGCATGCACTCTGAATTTCATAATGAGAATCAGCAGAAGTGCGATAGAGGCAACTAAAATAAAAATCAACATGATGATGCTCCTTATACCGCCGCTAACATGCCGCCGTCCACGAACAATAGATGTCCGTTAACGAAGTCGGAAGCTTTGGCGGATAAAAATACGGCGGCACCGATGAGTTCTTTCGGATCGCCCCAGCGCGCGGCGGGCGTACGTTTACACAACCATTCGCTGAATTCTTTATTTTCTACCAGGGGTTTGGTGAGCTCGGTGGCGAAATAGCCCGGTGCGATACCATTTACCTGAATGTTGTAACGGGCAAGTTCTACACACATGCCGCGGGTTAACATTTTCACCGCGCCTTTGGAGGCGGCGTAAGGCGTGATAGTATCGCGGCCCAACTCGCTTTGCATGGAACCGATGTTGATAATTTTGCCCCGATTGCGTTTTACCATATAACGGGCAACCGCCTGTGAAACGATAAACACGGCTTTTTGGTTGACTTTTACGATATCGTCGAAATCCTTTTCCGGAAATTCGCAGAACGGATGGCGACGCTGAATGCCGGCATTATTGATGAGTACGTCAATCGGACCAATGTCTTTTTCAATGTGATCAATGGCTTGTTGCACCGCTTGGGAATCGGTAACGTCAAACGCGACGGCATAAGCCTTGAAGCCTTGTGCGTTTAATTCGTCGGCAACCTGCTGTGCTTTTTCCTGATTGGTGCCGTTAATAATGACTTCGGCACCGTGTTCGGCAACGCCTTGCGCAAGCAAACGACCGATACCGCGGGTGGAGCCGGTGATGAGAATATGTTTATTGTTTAGTGAAAATAAATCGCTCATATTGCATTCCTTATTCGAAACTGAGTTGAACTTTTGCCGTTTCATCTTTGTTTGCCGCCGCTTTCAGCGCGTCTTCAAGCTGACGGAAACCGAATACTTTTGAAAGTAACGGCAACGGATTTACTTTACCTGTACTGAGCCATTCCACCGAAGTATTGAATTCCTCAATAAATCGGAAAGAACCTTTCCAGCTGATTTCTTTCGCGATCAGCGTCATCATATTGAATTCGGGAATTGCGCCGCCCATGCCTACTTGAATCAATTTTCCTCGCGCTTTAGTGATAGCGAGACAGCGTTCGAGGGAAGACGGATGGCCGGAAACTTCAAAAGACACATCAAAATAGCCTTTGTGTTCGGCGTAAGCGGAGAAATCATCGTTTAGCGCGTGTAACACTTTGTCGGCGCCCATTTTCAAAGCCAAATCCAGACAGCGTCGGCTCATATCCGCACACACGATTTCCGCCGCACCCAACGCTTTCACTGAAGCGACGACCAAGCAACCGATTGGCCCGACGCCGGAAATAAAGACTTTTTTACCGGTTAAATCGCCTGCCTGTTTGGCGGCGTGAATGGTAACGGCTAAGGGTTCGGCAAATGCCATGACATCGTCGGAGGCCTCCTGCGGATAATCGATACATTGTGCGTTATCCACCACTTTGTATTGCGTGAAACCGCCGTCCACATGCGGATTGTACATAGCGCTGCCGAAAAAACGCATGGTTTCGCATTGGTTAGTTTCACCGGACAAGCAATATTTGCATTTCAGGCAAGGCTTGCTCGGATTGATGGCGACTTTTTGTCCTGCATACAGTTTCGGATCGTTGGTTTTGACGACTTTACCGATCACTTCATGACCTAAAATCATCGGATGTTTAACTTCAAAATTACCGACTTTACCGTGCTGATAATAATGCAAATCGGAACCGCAAATGCCCCCGCGGGTGATTTGCACTAAGGTTTGGTCCCGACTGCTTTCATCGTAATCAATGTGCTGTGTCACGACATCCACATCATTTTTGCCTTTAACAACACAAGAAAGGGTTTCGATTTTCATAAGATTCTCCTTGTTTTATTGTTACTAGTAACATATCTATTTTTATAAAAAGAGTAAATTAATAAAGTGTAAAACTGTGATCCACTTCAAATTATTTTGATAACTTGGTTATAATGCAGGCAAACATGAAAATTTATTGTGATGTTGATCACAAAAATAGATGTTACTGGTAACGAAAGGATGTTTTTTTGATATGGTAAATAAAAAATAACGGAGAAATGAACATGTCGAAAGGTAAAAGTTTTATTTTGATGGGCGTATCCAGCACGGGGAAAACTTCGGTCGGCACGGAAGTGGCGCGCCGTTTGGGCATTAAACTGATCGACGGTGACGATTTGCACCCGCGCGCCAACATTATAAAAATGAGCGAAGGTCATCCTTTAAACGATGATGACCGTCGTCCTTGGCTAGAACGGATTCGTGACGCCGCATTCAGCTTGGAACACAAAAGCGAAGTGGGCATTATTGTGTGTTCGGCGCTGAAGAAAAAATACCGCGATCTCATTCGCGACGGCAACGACAGCGTAAAATTTCTGTTTTTGCACGGCAGTTTCGATTTAATTCTTGAACGCATGCGCCGACGTAAAGGCCATTATATGAAAGAAGAAATGCTGAAAAGCCAGTTCGACACGCTGGAAGTCCCGCAAGCGGACGAGCCGGACGTGATTCCCATTGATGTCAGCGGTAGCTTCGAAGACGTGGTGGAAAAATGCGTTCGAGCGCTAAAACCTTATCTGTAAAAAACGAAAAAGTGCGGTCAAAAAATGCAACGTTTTTTTCCCGCACTTTCATGATGATTACAACGTTTCCCCTAAATGAATATCATAACCCAAATTTATCACGGCGCTGCGATAGGGAATGCCGTTAATGCGGTTAAGTAATTCCTGTGCGGCGATTTGCCCGATTTCGAAACGCGGGGTAATCACGGTGGCAAGTTGCGGCGTGATGGATTGCCCCACGTCGTGTCCGTGGAAACCGGCAATGCCGATTTGTTGCGGCACGCCAATGCCGAGCCGTTGACATTCGAACAAAGCGCCGATGGCCAAATCGTCATTGGTGCAGAAAATGCCGTCCATGGACGGATATTGTTTTATCGCCTGTTGCAATAATTCGCTCCCCAGGCTAAAAGAAGAATGCGCTTGTGTACTGATGGTGTGCGGCGTTAATCCGTGTTTTTTCATGGCGTTTTCATAGCCCGTTTGTTTCAGTTTGGTGCGTTTATCCATTCGCACCGCAAAATACACAATATTTTGGTGTCCGCGCAGAATCATGGTTTCCACCATGGCTTGCGCCGCGCTAACGTTATCGAATCCCACCGCTTGATATTTGCTTATTTCGCCGGTATCCATAATCTGAATTACGGGAATATCGGCGATTTCCAGCATTTTCTGGGTTCGTTCGGTGTGAATGTTTTCCGACAGAATCACGCCGTCTACGTTGTAAGACAGCAGGCTTTCCAACCGTTTTTCTTCTTTTTCGATACTGTAACCGAAGTGCGCCAGCATGGTTTGATAACCGGCGCTATCGGTGACTTGTTCAATACCGCGAATAACGTTGGCAAACACCGCATTGGTGAGCGACGGAACCAGCACGCCGATAGCGCCGCTTTTGGCTTTGGAAAGTATATTCGGCGCTTTATTCGGAATATAACTGAAGCTTTCGATCGCTTCGGCGATGCGGATTTGGGTTTCCGGCGCCACCGTGTCGGGGTTGCGCAAAAAACGGCTCACCGTCATTTTGGTGATACCGAGATGGTCGGCAATATCTTGCAGGGTCGGGCGTTTGGTTTTGGTCATAATAATTGGGGGCTTAAACGATTTTCCATTTTCCGTTAGTATAACGAAATTTTCGCTCAGAACAAAAGTGCGGTAGAATTTTTGTCCGGATTTTCATCTGTTTCGCCCGGTTAACCCCGCAAGATAACGTCGGGTTATATTTTCATTCAAGCGGCAGTGCGGTATAATTGCGACGTTTTTCTTGCACAAGGCGTAGCTTATGAGTCAACTTTTTTATATTCATCCCGAAAATCCACAGCCGCGATTGATTAATCAAGCCGTGGATATTTTGCGTAACGGCGGTGTGATTGTATATCCGACGGATTCGGGCTATGCCTTGGGTTGCATGATGGGCGATAAACATGCCATGGATCGCATCGTGGCGATTCGTCACTTGCCGGAAGGGCATAATTTTACCCTGGTGTGCAGCGATTTGTCGGAGCTTTCCCATTACGCCAAGGTGAGCAATGTGGCGTATCGATTGATTAAAAACAACACGCCGGGGCGTTACACTTTCATTCTGACCGCAACCAAAGAATTGCCGCGCCGTTTGATGACCTCGAAACGCAAAACCATCGGATTGCGCGTTCCGGACAATCAAATTGCGTTAGATCTGCTGAAAACATTGGGCGAACCGATTTTGTCCTGTTCGCTGATGTTGCCGAATGAAGATCACATCACGCAGTCCGATCCGGAAGAAATCCGCGATCGGTTGGAGCGTCAGGTGGAATTAATCATTCACGGCGGCTATTTAGGGCAGCAACCGACCACCGTGGTGGATTTAACCGAAGAAACGCCGGTGATCCTGCGTGAAGGCAGCGGTTCCGTCGAACCTTTTATTTAACTTTTATTCATCCGCCTGCCGCGGAATTTAACTAAAGCAGGCGTCGACGCTTGTGAAAGCGACAAGGAACAATTATGAAATTTCAATCCCATTCTCGTCAAAAACAATCGGAAAATCGACCGCACTTTAAACGTCACGATAATGCCGATGAATCCCGTTCTGTAAGGTATCGCGAAGAAGGTTATGCACCGCGTCACAAAGTTGCCGGCAGCAATAAGACAACAGGCATGAACGCTAAAAGTGCGGGCAAAAAAGCCGACGAAATTCAGTCGTTCGAACGTAAACCGTTGCCGATGCGAAAACCCAAACCGGCTCATCCCGTTGAACGAAAAGCCGTCGCCGGCGAAAAACTGCAAAAAGTGCTGGCCCGTGCGGGACGAGGTTCTCGTCGTGAAATCGAAGGAATTATCGCAGAGGGACGAGTGAGTGTGGACGGCAAAATCGCCACTTTAGGCGATCGTGTGATTTTACATTCCGGCCTGAAAATTCGCATTGACGGACATTTGGTGAATTTAACCGGCGTGCAAAAAGACATATGCCGCGTGTTAATGTATTACAAACCGGAAGGCGAATTGTGCACCCGCCATGATCCCGAAGGCCGCGCCACGGTATTCGATCGCCTGCCGCGCTTAACCGGCTCCCGCTGGATCGCGGTGGGACGGTTGGATATTAACACTTCCGGTCTATTATTATTCACCACGGACGGAGAGCTGGCAAACCGCCTGATGCACCCGAGCCGGGAAGTGGAACGGGAATATTCCGTGCGCGTATTCGGCGATGTGGACGACGCCATGCTGGCGCGTTTGCAAAAGGGCGTGCAGCTGGAAGACGGTCCGGCGAGTTTCACCGCGATTAAATCGGCGGGCGGTACGGGAATGAATCAATGGTTTGACGTCACCTTAATGGAAGGCCGCAACCGCGAAGTGCGTCGCTTGTGGGAAAGCCAGGGAATTCAGGTCAGCCGTTTGATTCGGATCCGTTACGGCAATATTAAATTAATGAAAGGATTACCGCGCGGCGGCTGGCAGGAAATGGATCTGGAAAACGTCAATTATTTGCGCGAACTGGTAGGCTTGCCGCCGGAAACGGAAACCAAGCTGGATGTGATGCAACCGAACCGTCGGGCGAGAACCGGGCAAATCCGTCGAGCCGTGAAGCGCTATTCCGATACGGCAAGACGTTATAAAAAGTAAAAGTGCGGTCAAAAAACACAAGTTTTTCGGGCGATACTTTGTCCGTTAATATTGATGAATCAACGTAGAGAATTTTTATGAAGATCCAACAATTGCGTTATGTGGTTGAAATTGTAAATCAAAATCTGAACGTGACGGAAGCGGCAAACGCGCTGTATACGTCTCAGCCCGGCATCAGCAAACAGGTGCGCCTGTTGGAAGAAGAGCTGGGGCTGGAGATTTTTGAGCGTAACGGCAAGCACATTAAAGCGGTGACGCCGGCGGGCAAAAAAATTGTCGCCATTGCCCGCGAGTTGCTGGTAAAAACGCAGGCAATCCGCGCTATCGCCGACGAATATACTCAGCCGAATCACGGCGTATTGCGTATTGCCACCACCAACACGCAGGCGCGTTATATGTTGCCGGCGGTGATCGAAAAATTCTCGAAGCAATATCCGGATGTCAGTTTGCATGTGCATCAGGGTTCGCCGAATCAGCTTTATGACGCGTTATTATCCGGCGAAGTGGATTTTGCTATCACGACGGAAGCGCAATATTTATTCGACGATGTGATTTTACTGCCGTGTTACAAATGGAACCGTTCCATTGTGGTGAAGCCCGATCATCCGCTGACTAAAGTGAAAAACGTGACGATTGCGGAACTCAGTAAATATCCGCTGGTCACTTATACGTTCGGCTTTACCGGCGTATCGGATTTGGATTATGCCTTTAATAACGCCGGTTTGTTGCCGAATATCGTGTTTACGGCAACGGATGCGGACGTGATTAAAACCTATGTCCGGCTGGGTTTAGGCGTGGGAATTATTGCCTCCATGGCGCACACGGAAGCGGATACGGATTTGGTGGCGATTGACGCCAGCCATTTATTTAAGTCCAGCACCACTCAAATCGCGTTTAAACACAGTACTTTTTTGCGTAATTATATGTATGATTTTATTCAATATTTTTCACCGCACTTAACCAAATCGAAAGTGGAACAGGCGGAGCAGGCACGCGATAACGGTGATGTGCAAAAACTGTTTGAAGGGATTGTATTGGAAGAAAAGTAGATAAATCGAAGTGTTTATTTGTAAAAGTGCGGTCAAAAATGACCGCATTTTTTTATCCATCCAATTTTATAATCTATTTCGTTTCAATTTCATCCAGCAGATAGCTCTTCGCCGCTTTGAGATATTGCAACATTGACCAGATAGTCAGAATTGCCGCCACATAGAGCAAAATGATGGCAAGAATTTCCATGGCTTGATTATAACGCCAGAGCAGTCCGCCGAGAGCCAGCATTTGCGCAGTGGTTTTAACTTTACCAATCCAGGACACGGCGACGGTGGTACGGCTGCCGATTTCCGCCATCCATTCGCGTAATGCGGAAATAATAATTTCGCGGGAAATCATGATGATCGCGGGAATGGTGATCCAGAAGGCATGGTAATATTCCACCACGAGCACTAACGCGGCGGCGACAATTACTTTATCGGCAACGGGATCCAAAAAGGCGCCGAAACGGGTGGTTTGTTTCCATTTGCGGGCAAGATAACCGTCGAACCAATCGGTGATCGAAGCGATGAAAAATATCGCCGTCGCCGCAAAAGGCGACCAGGTTACCGGTAAATAAAACGCAATGATAAAAAACGGAATCAACACCACTCGAAACAAGGTGAGAAAGGTCGGAAAGTTCAGTTTCATAGTAATACTCTGCCTAGAGTAGAAAGTTGGAATTATTGTAAACGATATTTTGTCCGTTGAGAATGCTCTTTAAATATCTTTACGAAAAAGCACGCAATTATGCGTGCTTTCGGGGAACGGAAGATTATTCCACTTTGACAATCCAACCTTCGGGCGCCGGCTTGTCACCAAACTGAATACCGGTTAATTCGTCGTAAAGTTTACGAGTGATTGGGCCGACTTCCGTCTCGGAATAGAATACGTGGAAATCGCCTTTATGCTGAATACCGCCTACCGGTGTGATAACCGCGGCCGTACCGCAAGCGCCGGCTTCCGTAAATTGATCAAGTCGGTCGATGTAAACGTCGCCTTCCACGGTTTCCATGCCTAAACGTTCTTTTGCCAGATAAAGCAGAGAATATTTAGTGATACTCGGCAGAATAGATTCGGATTTCGGCGTTACAAATTTATTGTCTTTAGTGATGCCGAAGAAGTTTGCGGCGCCCACTTCTTCAATTTTGGTATGCGTTTTCGGATCCAGATAAATGGCATCGGCAAATTTACGGGTTGCGGTGCCTTCTTCCGTTGCCAGTTCATGCGGAAGCAAACTTGCCGCATAGTTACCGCCGACTTTCACACCGCCCGTACCCATCGGCGCTGCGCGGTCGTAATCGGTGGTAATAAAGTTGGAAGGCGCCAGACCGCCTTTAAAATAAGCGCCGACCGGACAGCAGAATACGGAGAAAATGTATTCCGGTGCCGCTTTCACCCCGATATTTTCTCCCACACCGATTAAGAACGGACGCAAATAAAGCGTGGCGCCGGAACCGTAAGGACCTAACCATTCCTGATTGGCTTTCACCACTTCTTTACATGCGCGGACAAATAATTCGGTGGGAACCGGCGCCATTAACAGACGTTCTGCGGTTTTTTGCATGCGTTCCGCATTGGCTTGAGGACGGAAAAGATTGATAGAACCGTCTTTACAACGGTAGGCTTTTAAACCTTCAAAGCATTGTTGACCGTAATGGAGTGCGGTGGAACCTTCATGGATGTGAAGCATATTGTCTGTGGTGAGCTTGCCTTCATCCCATTTTCCGTCTTTCCAGTGTGCGATAAAACGATAATCGGTTTTAATATAAGAGAATCCGAGATTATTCCAATCAAGATCTTTCATGATATTTATCCTTTTTTATTACTTATTATTTGATAACGACTTGGCAAATATACGCCAATCTCGGCGGATTGAAAACAATTATTTGTGATTTCAGCGGAAAGAAAATATGGTAGAATTTCGACATAAAAAAACACCGCACTTTTTTGAAATCTCAGTGCGGTGTCAAATAACCTAAAATTAGGTAGTAAAATATACAGGAAGTTAATTAAGTAATTAATAGAAGGATTAATTACTTCTGTTTGGTTACCCAAACAATATGCAAACACAACATAATACTTAACTAAAAGATTCAACTCTTAATCAATTAAGGAATTACCAGTCATTAAGTATGGGCGCATTATAGAAAAGGAAATCGGAGCGGACAACCTAGAAATATTTATTTGACGGATTAAAAAAACTAATCCATGGGAATTTTCATTTATTATATAACAAAAGAATACTGTAGGGAAGAATTATGTTTAAACGATTGCCTCCCTTGAATTCACTGAAAGCATTTGAAAGTGCGGCAAGAAATTTAAGTTTTACCAAAGCGGCGGAAGAGCTTTTTGTGACACAAGCCGCCGTGAGTCATCAAATCAAATTGTTGGAGGATTTTTTGGGTTTTCCGCTTTTTGTGCGGAAAAGTCGGGCGTTGGAGTTGACGGAAAAAGGGGAACAGTACTTTACCGAAATCGCCCTTTTATTGCATAAATTGTTGGAGTGCACGCAAAAAATAATGGCGCAAAATCGACCGCACTTAACCATCAGTGTGCCGCAAACTTTCGGCATGCACTGGTTGGTGCCGCATCTCGCCAACTTTCACGAACGTTATCCGAACATTGACGTGCGCATTAAAGCGGCGGAACAAGACGACGGTTTGTTGAGTAACGATGTGGATATTGCCATTTATTACGGACGCGGAAACTGGGATAATCTCAAGGCCGAACTGCTTTCGCAGGAGCAAGTGGTGATGTTGGCGTCACCGCAGTTGCTTGCCGTTAATCCGGTGGATTCGCCCGCAGATTTGAATAAACATCAGCTTATTCATGTGCACACTCGGGAAAACTGGCAAAATATGGCGCATTATCTCAAACTTGACAACCTCGACACTCAGCAAGGCGTTGTTTTCAGCCATACGTTTATGGGATTACAGGCGGCCAGGCTGGGGCAGGGAATCGTGCTCGCCAACCGGATATTGGCATTGCAGGAAATCAAGAACGGAAATTTACAAATTGTGATGCCGACTCAACTGCAGGATTCCAAAGCCTTTTATGTGGTGAACGCTCAGGCAAAAACAGATGATCAACCTATTGTGACATTCCGCGAATGGATTGTGCAGGAAATGAAAAACAAATATGAATAAACTGGCTTTATATTGTCGTATCGGTTTTGAAAAAGAAACGGCGGCGGAAATCAAGGAAAAAGCCGCCGAACAAGGCGTATTCGGTTTTGCCCGGGTGAAGGAAAATTCGGGTTATGTCATTTTTGAATGTTATCAGCCGGGTGAGGCGGATCGTCTTGCCCGTGAAATTCCTTTTACTCAATTGATTTTTGCCCGCCAAATGATAGTGGTTTCCGATTTATTACAGGATTTGCCGCTAACGGATCGTATTACGCCGATCGTGCAAAAATATCAGGAAATTTCACCGCACTTGAACCTGCAGCAAAGTACCGAACTTTGGGTGGAAACCGCGGACACCAACGAAGCAAAAGAATTATCCGCTTTTTGCCGCAAATTTACCGTGCCTTTGCGCCAGGCATTGAAAAAACAAGGCTGGCTGAATTTTAAATCAATCAAAAGCGGCATTACTCTGCATTGCCTGTTTGTGCAGTCCGACGCCTGCTACGCGGGCTATTCCTACAACCGTAATCATTCGCCTTATTTTATGGGCATTCCCCGCTTGAAATTTCCCCCGGAAGCGCCGAGCCGTTCCACGTTAAAACTGGAAGAAGCGATTCTAACCTTTATTCCCCGTGAAGAAGAAAGCAAACGTCTGAGCGAAGGTATGATCGGCGTGGATTTAGGCGCTTGCCCGGGTGGTTGGAGCTATCAGTTGGTTAAGCGAGGTTTATTCGTCTATGCGGTGGATCATGGCAAAATGGCGGCAAGTTTGCACGATACGGGACGAATTGAACATTGCCCGGAAGACGGTTTTAAATTTCAGCCGCCGAAGCGAAAAAAAGCGGATTGGCTGGTGTGTGACATGGTGGAGCAGCCGAGCCGAATCGTGGCGTTAATCGGAAAATGGTTAGTGAACGAATGGTGCCGCGAAACGATCTTCAACTTAAAACTGCCGATGAAAAAGCGTTATGCGGAAGTGCGGTTGTGTTTACAAAAACTGGCGGAACAATTGACGCAAAACGGTTTCGAATTTCAGATGCAAGCCAAACATTTGTACCATGATCGCGAAGAGATTACCGTACATGTCCGCACCCGGCGGCATTGAGATCCGCGAAAAGTGCGGTCAAAAAATTAAACGTTTTTTTACCGCACTTTTTTATACGTTAAATGTTCATTTGCTGGAATAAATTCAATTTATCCGGCACCAGATAAACCTGTTCGTTGAGCTGATAATTGGCGCTGTTATAGGCGTTTTTGGTGAGAATCACCTCAATGGGTTGCTCGCTTTGCGCGCTTTCGATTTCAATACGAACGATGAAACCGATGGCATTGATGTGGGTAATTTTACCTGTGGCCAGCGCATTTTCGGGTGAACGTGACAGGGTGAGTTCATAAGGCCTAATATAAGCCGTAGCCGATTGATTATTCACGGGTTTTGTGGTGTTCGTGTGCGTGTTAATGTGATGGGAAAATTCGCCCACTACCAGTTTCCCTTCGTCAATATGCCCGTGGAACACGTTGACGTCGCCGACAAACTGAGTGACAAACGGCGTTTGCGGCGCGTGATAAATCTGATTCGGCTCGTCGATTTGTTCGATTTGTCCTTTATTCATCACCACAATTCGATCGGACACATCCAGCGCTTCGTCCTGATCATGAGTCACGAAAATACTGGTGACGTTCAATTCCTGATGCAAATCGCGCAACCAGCGGCGCAGGGTTTTGCGCACCTGCGCATCCAACGCGCCGAAAGGTTCGTCCAATAACAAGACTTTAGGTTGAACCGCCAGGGAACGCGCCAGCGCAACGCGTTGCCGTTGTCCGCCGGAAAGTTGGTTCGGATAAGCTTGCGCCAGCCATTCCAGCTCAATCAACTTTAAAAGTGCGGTCACTTTTTCGTGAATTTTTGCTTCGCTCGGACGGATTTTGCGCGGTTTCACCCGCAGCCCGAAAGCGATGTTGTCAAACACCGTCATATTTTGAAACAGCGCATAATTCTGAAACACAAAACCCACGCCGCGATCTTTTGCCGACAAGTTAGTGACGTCCCGCTCTTCAAACAAAATACGTCCGCTGTCCGCAAATTCCAGACCGGCAATAATACGTAATAACGTGGTTTTGCCGCAACCGCTTGGGCCTAACAGCGATGTCAGTTGGTTCTGCCGGAATTGCAAATTAATATTTTTTAAGGCATGGAAACTGCCAAAATGTTTTTCTAAATTTTCAATGCGGATTGACATTTTGTTTCCTTAACTGAATGAAATACGGTGATTGCGCTAGGCCGTACGGCTGTGTAAAGATTTTTCCACTTTACGCCGTTGCAGTCGGCCGAGCAAAGTCTGGCATCCCAGCGTGAGCAACGCTAACGCGGCGAGTAAGCTGGCGCAGGCGAAAGCGGCGATAAACTGATATTCGTTGTAGCTGATTTCCACATACAGCGGAATCGTGTTGGTTAAGCCGCGAATATGGCCGGATACCACGCTTACCGCGCCGAATTCTCCCATGGCGCGGGCGTTACTGAGAATCACGCCGTAAATTAACGCCCATTTGATTTTCGGCAAGGTGACGGTGAAAAATAATGTCCAGGTATTTGCTCCGAGAATCAGCGCCGCCTGTTCTTCGCTGTTGCCTTGCGCCGTCATGGTCGGAATCAGGGATTTCACGATTAACGGAAAGGTGACGAATAAGGTGACGATAACAATGCTCGGCATTGCGAACACAATGCGGAAACCGTGCTCGATAAACCATTTGCCCGCTAAACCGTCCAAACCGAACAGTAATAAAAACATCAACCCCACAACTACCGGCGAAATGGAAAACGGCAGATCTAAAAGTGCGGTCAAAAACGCTTTACCTTTGAAATTGAAATAGGCGATGGTCCACGCCATAACCACGCCGATAAACATATTTATCGGCAGCACAATCAACGCGACTTTCACGGTTAACCAAATCGCGGCGAGAGCTTCTTCGTTGCCGATTGCCTGCATGAACAGCGCAAAGCCTTGTGCGAAAGCGTAATAAAATACGGTGAACAGCGGCGCCAATAAAATCACCGCGAAAAAAAGAAAACCGAGGGTAATCAGGATCCATTTCTGCCGGTTGGCTTTTTCCCGAGTTTTTAACCGAATAGTCGAATTGTTCATTATTTCACCTGCATCATTTTCTTACCGATTTGCCATTGAGCGGCATTAATCAGAAAAATCAAGAGGAAAGAAATGCCGATCATCAGCAATGCCACCACGGACGCGCCCCGCACGTCGTAAAGATCCAGTTTTGACATAATAATCAGCGGCGCAATTTCCGAGACCAACGGCACATTACCGGCAATAAAAATCACGGAACCGTATTCACCGAGAGAACGGGCGAATCCCATCCCGGCGCCGCTGATAATGGCGGGCGCCAGAGCGGGAATAATCACTCGGGTCAGCGTTATCCGTTTATTGGCGCCTAAAATATCGGCGGCTTCTTCATAAGCGGGATCCAGGCTTTCCAGCACGGGTTGAATGGCGCGCACTACAAAAGGCAGGCTGACAAAAATTAAAGCGACGGCAATGCCGAACGGAGTATAAGCGATTTGAACACCGATTTTTGCAAGCCATCCGCCGAATAATCCCGTAGGCGCGTAAAGCGAAGCCAGCGCAATACCCGCCACCGCCGTCGGCAGTGCAAAGGGCAGGTCAATCAGGGCGTTCATCAGTTTTTTGCCCCAAAAATCGTAACGCACCAGAATCCAGGCTAACAAAAAACCGAAAACCAGGTTCACTACGGTTGCGAAAAAGGCCATTTTAAATGACAGCAAAATAGACGCGACAACGCGCTCGCTGCTGACAATCGCCCAAATATCCGTGCCGCCGAGTTGTAATGCCGTGGCGATCAACAATCCCAAAGGCAGCAGAATCATGGAAAACAACCACAGAAGGGTAATCGTCATCCCACGTTTAAAAAAAGGTAAAACAGTCCGCATAAGTTTGCATACTCCATAAATTGCACAAAAAAATAACCGCACTTTATGCCGGATGCAAAGAACTAAAATTTATTTCTTATAACCAAAGATAATATTTAATCGCTTTCTTTTGTTCTCTATATTCCGTTTCATTCTAAGAAATAAATTTTTGTTATTTTTGAATCGGAAAAATTTGTTTTATAAATTCCACCACGACGAGTAAGGCTATGGCGAAACATCAAGGCGAACAGGAAACGGAGGAAGCAAAATGAAGAAAATTATTGCGGTTTTTCTTGCGATTTTAGCTGTCGTTGCCGTTTTCGCCGATTGGTCGCCAAACCCGGGTAAACAGGATAAAAAAGTGCTGCTGAATGTGGCTTACGATGTTATTCGCGATTTTTATAAAGCCTACAACGCCGATTTTCAGCAACAGCATCCGCAAATTGCGATTTCTCAATCTCACGGCGGCGCCAGCAAGCAGGCGCTGAGTGTGGCAAGCGGGTTGCCGGCGGATGTGGTGACGCTTACTCAGGCGAACGATATTGAAATGCTGGTGGAAAAAGGATTGGTCGCGGAAAACTGGCAATCCGCGTTGCCCAATCATGCGACGCCTTTTGGTTCCGTTATGGTGTTTTTGGTACGCAAAGGCAATCCGAAAGGCATTCGGGATTGGGCGGATTTAGCCCGTGAAGACGTCAGCACGATTTTCGCCAATCCGAAAACTTCCGCCAACGGACGTTACGCCTATTTAGCGGCGCTGGCTTATGCGAAACGGCAGTTCGGCAATGAACGGCAGGCGTATCGGTTTATCGAAAAGATGTTACGCAATGTGCCGGTGTTGGAAGCGGGCGGGCGCGGCGCGACCATTTCTTTCACTCAGCGTAATTTAGGCGATGTGCTGATTGCGCCGGAAAACGAGGCCGCACTTGCCGCGCAAAGTTTAGGGCGGGACAGTTTCGAAGTGGTTTATCCCGGACTGACCGCTTACACTCCCGTGCTGGTGGCGGAAGTGAATCAAAATACCAAGCTTAACGGCACTCATGAGCAGGTTCGGGCTTATTTGCAGGGATTGTGGTCGGAAGAAGCGCAGCAACTGGCGGCAAAAAATTATTTTCGCCCGAGCGATAAAAAAACATTGCAAAATTTGACCGCACTTTTCCCTGAAATTGAAACTTTTGACGTAAACGACATCTTCGGCGACTGGGCGACCATCAACCGCGTTCATTTTGCCGACAACGCACTGTTTGACCGACTTTATATTCACGCACAGCAACAAAAAGGAACGAACTAAATGCATTATTTTCCCGTCTTTGCCGATCTGAACAACCGTCCCGTATTAGTGGTGGGCGGCGGCGCAGTTGCTGCGCGTAAAGTGAATTTATTATTGAAAGCCAATGCCCAAGTGCGCATCGCGGCGCAAAAACTGAACGCAGAATTGACCGCACTTTTTGAGCAGGAACGCATTATCTGGATTGCCAAATCCTTCAGCGCCGAACAGGTTCGCAACGTGTTTTTAGTGATTGCCGCCACCGACGACGAGCAACTGAATGAACGAGTATTCCGCGTGGCGGAAAGCCAACAGAAATTGGTTAACGTGGTGGATGATCAGGCGCGCTGTAGCTTTATTTTTCCGTCCATTATCGATCGCAGCCCGATTCAGGTGGCTATTTCCAGCGGCGGTTCGGCGCCGGTGCTGGCCCGATTATTACGGGAAAAATTAGAAGCCTTATTGCCGCAGCATTTGGGCGCAATGGCGGAGATTTCCGGCAAATGGCGTCATAAAGTAAAAACCAAACTGAAAACCGTGACCGAGCGGCGTCGTTTTTGGGAAAGCCTGTTCAACGGCAGATTCAGCCAGTTGCTGAAAAATCGTCAAACGGAAGCGGCGAAAAAAGAATTGGAATTACAACTGGATAAGGATTACCGCGGCGGTTTCGTTTCGCTGGTGGGCGCCGGTCCGGGCGATGCCGGTTTGCTGACGCTGAAAGGTTTGCAGGAAATCCAGCAGGCGGATGTAGTGTTATACGACGCCTTGGTTTCCGAAGACATTTTAGAATTAGTGCGGCGCGACGCGGAATTGGTGTTCGTAGGCAAACGGGCGCAAGGCAAACAAGTGGCGCAGGAACACACTAATCGGCTATTGGCGGATTACGCCAAGCAGGGCAAGCGCGTGGTGCGTTTGAAAGGCGGCGATCCTTTTGTATTCGGTCGCGGCGGTGAAGAATTGGAAGTCTTGGCGCAGCAACATATTCCGTTTTCCGTGGTGCCCGGTATTACGGCGGCAATCGGCGCCACCGCTTACGCGGGCATTCCGCTGACTCACCGCGATTACGCGCAAAGTGCGGTGTTTGTCACCGGTCACCGCAAAGCGGACGCCTCGGATATTGAATGGCAGACTTTGGCGCGCGGCAATCAAACGCTGGTGATTTATATGGGCACGCTGAAAGCTAAAGATATCGCCGAACGGTTATGCCAATTCGGGCGCGCAGGCTCGACGCCGGTGGCGGTGATTTCGCAGGGCACTCAGGAAACGCAAATCACGCAAACGGGCACCTTGGAAAATTTGGCGGAAATTGCCGAACATGCGCCAACGCCGGCGTTGATCGTGGTGGGCGAAGTGGTGGCGCTGCATAAAAAACTTGCCTGGTTCGGCGAACAAAAACTCGCGCAAAAACGACCGCACTTTACCTTGGACAGCTTGCGTATTGAACGCGTGGCGTAGAGCATTCACGCTCGTTCGTCGATATACCGATAAGCATTTTAACCGCGGGCGAACAAGTCCGCGTGACGACAGATTGATTTCAGTTTAAAAGTGGGAAAACAATGATTATTAGACCAAGTTTTTGGCAAATACCTCAGCCGACGGAAGCGAATTACGCCGCACTGGCTGAAAAAGAACGGATTTTGGCACAGCGTATTCACGACATTGCCGACAGCCATCAACATGCCAAATTTGCCAGCAGTCTGGCGGCGGAAGATATGGTGATTACCGATGTGATTGCTAAAAACAATGCAAAAATTACGGTATTTACTTTGCAAACCGGCCGTTTAAACCCGGAAACGCTGGCTTTGGCGGAAACGGTAAAAAATACTTATCCCGACTTGGATTTTCAACTCTTTCATCCCGATCCCGCGGCGGCGGAAAAATATGATCGCGAAAAGGGCAGATTCGCATTCTATGAAAGCGTGGAATTGCGCCGCGAATGTTGCCGTATCCGCAAAATCGAACCGTTAAACCGTGCATTGAAAGACGCCGACTGCTGGCTGACCGGACAACGCCGCGAGCAGTCCGTTACCCGCACGGAATTAGCTTTTCACGAACAGGACGCCGGTCGCGGTATCGACAAGTACAATCCGATTTTCGACTGGCATGAAATCGACGTATGGGCATACATTCTGAAACACAATATTCCTTACAACGAACTGTATAAACAAGGCTATCCGAGTATCGGCTGCGAACCTTGCACCAAGCCGGTCAAACAAGGCGAAGACATCCGCGCCGGCCGCTGGTGGTGGGAAAGCAAAAACAGCAAAGAATGCGGGCTGCATAAATAGTGAAAATTTTGACCGCACTTTTGTGCCGTTGACGATTCCCGCGCTGAAAGGCCCGAGCGGCTCAAAATGTTTAGGAGAATAAGTTTGTCGGAGGGTAGCGGGTTTACTTATTTTTCGTGAAAAGAAACGGTGAAGTCGGCGATGTGTTTCTTTTGCCTGCTTCCCTTTTTAAAGCAAAGTAGGCCGCCGGCAGCGCAAAGGATTTCAATTTAATAAAAATAAAAGGATTAACGATGACAACGCAAAACAAAATCGAAAACGGGCATCTTGACTGGTTGGAAGCCGAATCGATCTACATTATTCGTGAAGTGGTGGCCGAATGCAGCAATCCGGCGCTGCTGTTTTCCGGCGGTAAAGATTCCGTGGTGTTGCTGGCGCTCGCCCGTAAGGCTTTTCAGTTGGAAGGTCGCGATTTGGTGCTGCCGTTCCCGTTGGTGCACATCGACACCGGCCATAATTATCCGGAAGTGATTCGGTTCCGCGATGAACAAGTCAAAAAACTGAATGCGCGCCTGGTGGTGGGGCATGTGGAGGATTCCATCGCCAAAGGTACCGTGGTGTTGCGTAAAGAAACCGATTCCCGTAATGCGGCTCAGGCGGTGACATTGCTCGAAACCATTGAAGCCAACGGTTTTGACGCCTTAATGGGCGGCGCTCGTCGCGACGAAGAAAAAGCCCGCGCCAAAGAACGTATTTTTTCCTTCCGCGATGAATTCGGTCAATGGGATCCGAAAGCGCAACGTCCGGAATTATGGTCGCTTTATAACGGCAAAATGCACAAAGGCGAGAATATGCGGGTATTCCCGATTTCCAACTGGACGGAACTCGACATTTGGCAATATATCGAACGTGAAAATCTGGAATTACCGCCGATTTATTACGCGCACGAACGCGAAGTGGTGGAACGCAACGGCCTGTTGGTGCCGGTGACGCCGTTAACGCCGAAACAACCGGGCGACGAAAGCAAAATGGTGTCCGTGCGTTTCCGCACCGTCGGCGACATCAGCTGCACCTGCCCAGTGGCAAGCACGGCCGCCACGCCGGCAGAGATTATTAAAGAAACCGCCGTCGCCGAAATTTCGGAACGTAGCGCCACCCGGATGGACGATCGCGCCAGCGAAGCGGCAATGGAACAACGCAAAAAACAGGGTTATTTCTAACGCTCTCAGAATTGGTTAATTCACTGACAGAACCGTTAAAAGTGCGGGCGATTTTTTAAGAGTTTTTTGGTGAGCCGGAAGCTCACCTCACAAGGAATAGATAATATGAGCAACCTAAATCAATATGCACCTCTTCGCTTCATCACCGCCGGCAGCGTGGACGACGGTAAAAGTACCCTAATCGGCCGTTTGTTATACGACAGCAAAGCGTTGCTGAGCGACCAATTACTCAGCCTGAACAAATCCAAAAATAACGGTGAAGTGATTGATTTTTCTATCTTAACCGACGGACTGGAGGCGGAACGCGAACAAGGCATTACCATTGACGTCGCGTATCGTTATTTTTCCACGGCAAAACGTAAATTTATCATCGCCGACACGCCGGGACACGAGCAATACACCCGCAATATGGTCACGGGCGCCTCAACCGCCAATGCGGCGGTGGTGTTAATCGATGCGACGCAACTGGATTTCAGCCGTCCGGAAGTGGAATTGCTGCCGCAGACGAAACGCCATTCCGCCATTCTCAAACATTTGCGCTGCCCGCACGTGATTGTCGCGGTAAACAAAATGGATTTATTGAATTTTGACGAAAGCAAATTCAATGCGATTACCCGGGCTTACGACAAATTAGCGCAGCAACTCGGTTTAAAAGAGGTGTTATTCGTGCCGGTTTCCGCCTTGCAGGGCGACAATATCGTGCATAAAAGCGAGCGCACGCCTTGGTATCGGGGCGAGCCGTTATTAGCCATATTAGAAAGCTTACCGACCGACGACGAACAATCGGAAAAAGCGGAGGATTTTCATTTTCCGGTGCAATTCGTATTACGTTTAGACCAGGACAAAGCGGACGATTTCCGCGGTTATCAAGGTCGTATCGAAGCGGGCGAAATCCGGGTCGGCGCGAAAATTCGTATCGAGCCGAACGGTTTGGAAAGTCGCGTGACGGAAATTTATTCGCCGAACGGTTTGGCGCAAAGCGCCAAAGTAGGCGAGCAGGTCACTATTCGCCTGGCGGACGATATTGACATTTCCCGCGGCGACACCTTCGTTGCGGCGAATTCAACGACGATTTCAAGCAAACAATTAACCGCCACCGTTTGTTGGTTCGACCAACGCCCGCTTAACCCGGCGCGTAAATATTTGCTCAAACAAGGTACGCAAACCGTGTTCGCTAAAGTGAGCGAAGTGGAGCAAATTTTAGATCTGAAAACTTTGCTCAACAGCAGAGAGGCGGATCAGGTAAAAATGAACGACATCGCTCAGGTTCGCATCAGTTTACAAAAACCGATCACCGCCACCACTTACGCGCAAAATAAAGCGGCCGGCGCATTTATCTTAATCGACGAGGCAACTTATCACACGGTTGCCGGCGGTATGATTTTAGAAAACTAAGCAAAAATCGCCCGCACTTTTGTAAGTATTTTGACGAATTTTTTGGTTCATTTTCTTTGCGCGAGCAAAAAATGAACAGTAAACCGAAACACATTGTGGGGAATACACCAATATGCCAAACACAACCAATCCTTTACCGCCGGAAACCGAACAGTTGCTGGCAAAGCTTAATCCGATTCAGCTGGCGTGGCTTTCCGGCTATGCCTGGGCGAAAGCGCAGGGCGCCGGCGCCGAAAGTGCGGTCAATTTTGACCAAGTTTTTGATGCGCCGACGGCAGAGCCGTTAAAAGTCACGGTGCTTTCCGCCTCGCAAACCGGCAATGCTAAATCCGTGGCAAACAAGCTGGCGGACCGTCTGAAAGCGGAAGGCATCAATGTCAACCGCGTCTCGTTGACCGATTACAAAGCGAAAAATATCGCCGACGAAAAGCTGGTTTTATTGGTTTCCTCTACGCAGGGCGAAGGCGAAGCGCCGGAAGAAGGCGTGGTATTGCTGAAGCTGCTGAACGGCAAAAAAGCGCCGAAATTAGAGGGTTTGCAATTTGCCGTTTTAGGGTTGGGCGACAGTTCCTACCCGAATTTCTGTCAGGCGGGCAAAGATTTTGACAGCCGTTTCGCCGCCTTGGGCGGCAGCCGTTTATTGGAAGTCGGCCTGGCGGATTTGGATTTCCGGGCAACGGCGGATAAATGGATAGACGATATTACGGCTATTGTGAAAGAAAAAGCCGCCGCCTTTCCGTCAACACCGGTCGGTGCTTCTTCGGCCGGCGCGGCAAAACCTGCGGTCGAATCTCAATATAACAAGGATAATCCGTTTCCGGCGACATTAATGACGAATCAACGGATTACGGATAAAAGTTCGGAAAAAGACGTACGTCATTTGGAATTCGATCTTTCCGGCTCGGGCTTAACTTATCAGCCCGGTGACGTGCTAGGCGTCTATTTTGAAAACGATCCGGCGCTGGCGGCGGAAATTCTGGCGGCGGTCGGGTTGAAAGGAGACGAAGAAGTCACCGTGGACGGAAATTTATTCGATATTTCTACCGCACTTCAAATCAAACTGGAACTGACGCAAAACACGCCGGCTTTTGTAAAAGGTTATGCGGAACTTGCCGATAACGCGGCGTTGAATGCTATTGTAGAGGACGCCGAAAAATTGCAGACGTTGGTGCAAAGTACGCCGATTGTGGATGTATTGAACGAATTTCCGGCAACGGTGGCGCCGGAGGCGTTGGTGAATTTATTGCGTCCGATTACGCCGCGTTTGTATTCCATTTCTTCATCGCCGGCGGAAGTGGGCGAAGAAGTGCATTTAAGCGTGGGCGTTGTACGTTTCGAACATAACGGCAAAGTCCGTTCCGGCGGGGCGTCGGGTTATTTGGCGGATCGCGTGGAAGAAGACGGTCAGGTTCGGGTTTTTGTGGAACATAACGATAATTTCCGTTTGCCGCAGGATCACGGCAAACCGATTATTATGATCGGTTCCGGCACCGGTATTGCGCCGTTCCGGGCTTTCCTGCAACAACGCGCGGCGGACGAAGCGGAAGGTAAAAACTGGCTGATTTTCGGCAATCAGCACTTTGCCCTTGATTTCTTATATCAGGCGGAATGGCTGCAATTTGCCAAAGACGGCTTCCTGAATAAATACAGTTTCGCCTGGTCGCGGGATCAAGAAGAAAAAATCTACGTACAGCATAAAATTCGGGAAAATGCCACCGACATTTGGCAATGGATTCAGGACGGCGCCTACATTTACGTATGCGGCGATGCCGGCCGAATGGCGAAAGATGTGGATAAAGCCTTATTAGACGTCATTGCGCAACAAGGCAAGTTAAGTGCGGAAGAGGCGGAAGAATTCCTCGACGGTTTACGCGAAGACAAGCGTTATCAACGAGACGTGTATTAGTTTGGAGACGTTGGCGCGTCAAACAATGCGCAGTTAAAAAATGAATTTGGTGGGGCGGGCTCGTCCTACGAAAGGATGATCAAATTTCGGAGTGAGAACATGACAGATTCAACTAAACAAAAAGGCTTGGAATGGAAAGCGCAGCCGCTTTCCGATAACGAACGTCTGAAGGCCGAAAGTAACTTCTTACGCGGCACTATTTTGGACGATTTGGAAGACGGACTCACCGGCGGATTTAAAGGCGATAATTTCCAGATGATTCGTTTCCACGGCATGTATGAACAGGATGATCGCGATATTCGCGCGGAACGTGCGGATGAAAAACTGGAACCGCGCAAATTTATGTTGCTGCGTTGCCGTTTACCGGGCGGGATTATTAAGCCGGCGCAATGGATTGAGATTGATAAATTTGCCCGGGATAACAACTATTATCAGTCAATTCGTTTGACTAACCGCCAGACATTCCAGTATCACGGCGTACCGAAAACCAAACTGCAGGAAATGCACCGATTGCTGCATAAATTGGGGTTGGATTCGATTGCCACAGCGTCGGATATGAACCGTAACGTATTGTGTTCTTCCAATCCTATTGAATCGGAATTGCACCAGGAAGCCTACGAATGGGCGAAGAAAATTTCCGAACATTTGTTGCCGCGAACCAACGGTTATTTAGACGTGTGGATTGCAGGCAAAAAAGTGCAGAGTTCCGATAGTTTCTTAGGTCAGGAAGACGAGCCGATTTTAGGGAAAACTTATCTGCCGCGTAAATATAAAACGGCGGTGGTATTGCCGCCGCTCAATGATGTGGACGTATACGGTAACGACATGAATTTTGTCGGTATTCAGGATGAAGCGGGCAAGCTTATCGGCTTTAACGTGCTGGTGGGCGGCGGTCTTTCCTTTGAACACGGTAATACCAAAACCTATCCGAATATTGCGTTGGAATTGGGTTATATTCCGGTTGAGCAAACGTTGAAAGCAGCGGAATGTATTGTTACCACTCAGCGAGATTTCGGAAATCGTGCGGATCGCAAAAATGCGCGCTTGCGTTACACCGTGCAAAATATGACGTTAGACGGTTTTCGTGAGGAAGTAGAACGTCGCATGGGCTTTAAATTCGAACCGATTCGTCCTTTCGAATTTACCGAACGCGGCGATCGTATCGGCTGGGTGAAAGGTATTGATAACAAATGGCACTTAACCTGTTTCATTGAAAGCGGACGTATTACGGACAAACCGGACAGACCGTTGATGACCGGTATGCTGGAACTAGCCAAAGTACATAAAGGTGATTTCCGCATTACCGCGAACCAAAATATCATCATTGCCAATGTGGCGGAAGAAGACAAACAGAAAATCGAAGATATCGCCCGTCAGTACGGATTAATGGGCAATATCACCAAATTGCGTGAAAATTCCATGTCTTGCGTGTCCTTTCCGACTTGTCCGTTGGCTATGGCGGAATCGGAACGGGCACTACCGGAATTTATCGATGAACTGGATAAAATTATGGCGAAACACAATGTGGCGGACGATTATATCGTGACCCGCATTACCGGCTGCCCGAACGGTTGCGGACGAGCGATGCTGGCGGAAATCGGTTTGGTGGGTAAAGCTATCGGTCGTTATAATTTGCATATCGGCGGCGACCGCCCGGGAACCCGCATTCCGCGTATGTACAAAGAAAACATCACGTTGCCTGAAATTTTGGCGGAATTAGACGGTTTAATCGGGCGCTGGGCGACGGAACGCAAACCTAACGAAGGTTTTGGCGATTTCGTCATTCGTGCCGGCATTATCAAGCCGGTCGTCAATGCCGTGGTGGATTTCTGGGATGCGAATTTAATTCCGACGGTTTCAGCTTAAACAAACATTTTCTGATGAAGCGGTTGTCGGAAGGCGCACTTTATCAGCAAAAATGAAGTTGTGAATACCGGTTAAATCAAGGAGCGAATGCGGATATAACGGCATTCGCGCCTTGTTTTTTATCGGAATCACAAATCAATGAGCGGATGAAAATTTTTAGCGTTTTGTATGAGAATAATTCACCTTAAAAATCATAATTTTGGTATAGAATTCGGGACGTCATTTCAAAAATTTTTATTTTTAAGGAACCGTTATGCAGAAAGCGCTTAGTATTATACTTGTCTTGTTGATCGCGTCCGGATCTGTTGCTGCGGAACAGACAACCGATTTATCCCCTATAAACGTCTATTCCGCTTACGCCGCACCGGTAAATCAGGATCAAACCGCCTCATCCGTGACCGTACTCAGCGAAAAAGATTTTGATAACCGCAATGCAACTTACGTAAGCGACGCCTTAAAGACCGTGCCGGGAGTGGCGTTCAGTGCGTCGGGCGGACGCGGAACCTTATCTAATTTCTATTTGCGCGGGGCGGACGCCAACCATACTTCAGTAATTATTGACGGCGTAAAAATGAATCCCGTTACCGGTTACGGATTTGATTTCGGCGGATTGAGTCTGAGTAACGTGGAGCGCATCGAAATTTTGCGCGGCGAGCAGTCCGCACTTTGGGGCAGCGATGCTATGGGCGGAGTGATTTATATCACGACCAAAACCGGATTGTATAAAGATAAACCGTTCAATATTGATTTTGATTTAGGCACCGGATCGCATCGTACGCGAGATGCATCCGCAACGTTATCCGGTTATAACGACGGTTTTTATTATGCGATTCATGGAGATAGCCATCGCACGCAGGGAATTTCGGCCTATAGTTCGGACACTTTCCGTTATATTGCGGAAAACGGCGCGAAAATTACATCGGGAGGCGCCGTTGAGAAAGATAAATTTCATCGCGATAACGCTTCGGTTCGGTTAGGTTATGATGCGAGCGACAAAGGCGTCGAGGTTTTAGCCGCGCATTCGACCCAATCCGCTCATTATGACAATAGCCTTGTGGGCGAAACCTTGTTTGACGATTTTACCCGCACCCGTGAAACCACTTTAAAATTAAGCGGTTATCTTGGCGGTGAGGATGAATTATTCAAGCAAAAAGCCGGCGTAAGCCATATCAAAACCGACAGCGATACCTTCGGCGCATGGATGAGCGCTTATCATGCGAAGAAATTAAATGCGAATTATCAGTTAGACGTTAATTTCGATCGCGAAGGTGCAATTAAACAAGGCTTAAGTCTTTTAACCGAATATCAGAAATCAAAATACGATTCGACGTCTTATTTAAATGAGAATAGCTTAACGGAAAAAAGCGTGGCGACGGAATATCGTTTGTTCGCCGAAGATGAACACAGCTTAACGTTAAGCGGTCGTTATACCGACAGCTCGGAATACAAAGACGCGTTCACCGGACGCGTTGCCGGCGCCTATCGTTTATCGCCTAATTTCAAGGTGCACGCCAGCTTCGGTTCGGCGATTCAAAATCCGACAATGACCGAATACTACGGTTACGACGGCAAGTATTTGGCGAATCCCGATTTGCAAGCGGAAAAAAGCCGCGGCGGCGATGCGGGTTTGCTCATTGAATCCAAGGATAAACGCCACAGTCTTGATGTGACTTATTTCGGGCGTCAGGTGAAAAACTTTATCGGCACCGAATCCGTTGCGCCTTATGTTTACCGCGCGGTTAACGTGGACGGCACAACCAAAATTAAAGGCGTCGAAGTGACGTATAACGGCAAATTAACGGACGCCTTCACCGCTTATGCCAATTATACTTATATGCAAACCAAAGACAGCAAAGGTTTGGCGTTGATTCGTCGCCCGAAACACACGGCAAATGCGGGAATTGCATATCAAATCACCGAACAATGGGGCGCCGATGCCAATATTGCTTACGTAGGCAAACGTTTTGACAGCTACTATGACGAATTCACTTATTTGTCGTCACGCGTCAAGTTGCCGTCGTATACTTTATTAAATCTTGGCGTGAATTATCAACTTACGGAAAATTTGAACGTATATGTCAATCTAAACAATGTGTTTGATAAAAAATACGAACATACCGTGGGTTACGGTCAAGAGGGCCGTCATATTTACGTCGGTTTAAAAGGCGGTTTTTAATCTTGGGGCGGGGCGATTCCCGCCGGTTTTGTCACCTATAATTATTTAATGCAAAAAACCTTTAAATTTTTATGCGTAATCGCCGGTGCGATTACTTATGGCTTCGCTACCGTTGGCAAAGCCAACGTTCAAAAAGCGTTGCTTTTTGTGACCGCACTTTTGTTGCCAAGTACGGTTTATGCTCAGGAACAGTTTGTTTCTCTCACGCTTTGCAGCGATCGCTTGCTGGCGGAACTCGCTCGACCCGAGCAAATTGCGGCAATGTCGCCTTATTCTAAAAATCCTTTGATGATGTTGGATAAATTCAATCGGGATAAGCCCGTGCTTGAGCCGGAGTTAAGCCAATTATTGCCGTATTTGGATAAAACCGTGCTGATTAACGAATATTTTTATCCGCAACTGACGGCGGATCTTAAAAAATCGGGCGTAAAAATCATTCCGATTAACGACAGCCCGCAAACGCCCGCACAACTGTTCGAACTGATTTCACAGCTTGGCAAATTGACGGATAATCAAGCCAAAGCGGAGCAACTTATTACAACTCTAAAATCGCAAAATACTAATTTAAATCAACCGCTTACCGATACGTTGATTTTATCCGAAACGGGCGTGGCGGACACGCGGCAACCCAACTATCAAACGTTATTGCAATTACTCGGTTTAACTCCGTTGAAAACGCCCTTAACGCCGCAGAATTTTTCCCTCGAAAAAGTGCTGTTAAGCCAGCCGAACGTGCTGATTTCATTAACGGATAAGCAAGGTTACAACGAACGGGCGGAGCTGTTTTCTCATCCGTTATGGAAAAAACTCTTTAAAAATCGCCCGCACTTTGAGCTTCCGATGAAATATACTTATTGCTTTGATCACGGCATTTGGCAAGGCGCGGAGGCGATTTATCGACAGTCAAAGGAAAAAAATGAGTAAAATCATCAAATTAAACAGCACACTTTTTGTTCTGCTGATCCTCATTATAGGCCTGGCAAGTTGGCATGATCTTGGCCATTTTTCCGCATTGAAAAATGCCGAAGGCATCATCACCGATATGCGCCCGCTGGTGTTGTGGGACATTCGTCTGCCACGGATTTTACTTGCCGTGCTAACAGGGGCAAGTTTGGCGGTGGCGGGCAATGCGATGCAGGGGATTTTTCAAAATCCGCTGGCAAGCCCGGGATTGCTCGGCAGTGCGAACGGCGCGACGACGGCGAGTGTTTTTATCCTGTACTATTTTTCCATGCCTTTTACCTTTTTACTGATTGGCGGGGTGCTGGGGGCGTTATTGAGCTTCCTGCTGGTGTATCTGATTGCCAAAAATCACGGCGCAACCATGATGATTTTAAGCGGAGTGGCGGTCAATATGTTGCTCGGTTCAGCGATTGCATTGTTGCTGTCGAATGCCGAAAGCCCTTGGGCGTTGGCGGAACTTTACCGTTGGCTGCAAGGCTCGCTAATGTGGGCGAAGTTAGATACCTTATTGATTTCATTACCGATTATGCTGCTCGGCTTATTCTGTCTTTATCAACAACGGCGCTATCTGGATTTGCTCACCTTTGGTGAAGAAACCGCCGGTACAATGGGCGTTGATCCGAAGCGCAGCTTTTTTATCACGACTCTCGGCGTGGCGTTATTGGTCGGCGCCACCATTCCGCAAACGGGAACCATCGGCTTTATCGGCTTAATCGCCCCGCACTTGGCGCGTATTCTCCTGAAAAAGCGCCCTTCTCAGCTTTATTTCACAAGCGGTTTAATTGGAGCATTAATTTTGCTGATTGCCGATCTCTGTATTTTATATTTACCATTCTTTTCCCATATTTATGTAGGAACGCTTACGGCAATTATCGGCGCGCCGTTTTTGATTTGGATTTTATTGACGCAACAACGGAGAATGGCAAATGATTAAACTGGAAAACGTCAGCTTTTCATTCGGTTTATCCAATGTCAGTTGCCGAATTCCACAAGGCAAACTCATTGGTATTATGGGCGCAAACGGAGCGGGAAAATCCACTTTATTGAAAGGTATTGCCGGGATCTTGCCGCCTGCAAGCGGTGAGATTTGGCTCGAACATTGCAAATTATCGGAAATGAGCGCCAAACAGAAAAGCGAACGGCTGGCGTACTTCGCTCAAAATACCCGAATTCATTGGGATTTGTCGGTTTATGACGTCATCGCGCTCGGTTTGCCAACGCCAACGAAGGACGAATCGGTAAAAGTGCGGTCGATTTCCGCGCAGTTTTTTCTTTCACATTTACTCGAAAAACCGTTCCGACAACTTTCAGGCGGCGAACAAGCTCGCGTGCAACTGGCTCGTTGTTGTATTAAGCAAGCCCCGTTATTGCTTGCCGATGAACCCATTGCGTCGCTCGATCCCTATTATCAAATCGATATGATGGAACGGCTTAAATCTCTCACGCCGCAGAAAACCTGCGTGGTCGCCATTCATCATCTGGATTTAGCTTATCGCTTTTGCGATGAAATTATTTTGTTGGAGAAAGGAAAAATCCTCGCCAACGGCGCAACACAAGCGGTGTTAAATGCAGAAAATCTTGCCAGGGCCTTTGGCGTGAAAGTTAAAATGGATCAGGCAAAGAGAGAAATTTTTGCTATCGAGAAAATGACTTAAATATAAACTGAAAACAGCCGTTCGATTTTCTGTCAAACGGCTGTTTTAATTTCAGCCTTGTTTAACTTTCCCGACAATCCAGCCAAGGCATCCGCATTCCCTGATGATTTTTGTAATAAACCGAACTGTGTTCGTGCGCAACTAAATCAATATAATCACCTTGAATCGGGCGATATGAGCGATATGTGACTTCAAAACGGGAAGCTTGCGCATTAAGCGCTTTGTTTTCAATATGATCAAACGGCCGGGCTTTGTCACCGTCTAACTGGAAATAAATTCCAAAGTTATCCTTCATGCGGCTTTCTCGCGAAAGCGGAAAATAGGTAGATAAATAAGAATCTGCGCCCGTTTCAAAATTCGTACAAGTGTAATAATAACGTTTGTAGTTGGCGGCGTTTTGTAATTCTGCCGGACTAATATCATCCTTTAAATAACCCGTTTTCACCGGCGCGGTCGGTTTAGGCGCACAAGCGAATAGCGCGGTAAGGGTTGATGTCAATAAAATGAGTTTTAGTTTGTTCATAATTAAAATTCCGAGAAATATAGGAAAATAGAGTGGTGCTATGATAGCGTAAATTATAGGGAGTGTAGAAGTTAAAAAATTTATCGGTGTTATTGAACTTGTTTGGTTGTGCTTTATTTTACAAATAACCCACGGCTTATGTCGTAGGTTATACGTGGTGTTGCTCCGCCAGAGCAAGCTGAGTTTTCGTGCCGGAGGCATGATAGATGCTTAAGCTAGGAAGCGAAACATGGGCAAAGCTCCTAGCAGTCAGTCAAAATAAACTCTGCTGCCCAGCTAAACATTCGGGTGTTTCTTTCACTTGAAACCCATAGTTCGCTAAATAGCCTTTCAGACTTTCGATATTGTAGAAAGAATGGCTGTTGGAGGTGTTTTGAAAATAAAGATAAAGCTGATCAAATTCCGCTTTTCGCTGATTTAACAATGCCGCCAGTTGTTGTAATTCGGTTTCGCTATAGCGATAATCGTGACGTTCTTGTGCCGATTGAGCTTTCCACCAATGGGGATTGCGACCGTGTAATCGCAGGTAAGCGGTGCGTTGGTTTGCATAAAACCTAAAGGCTGGCAAACCGATATTCTGTGGATAATCCACATTGCACCAAATGAGATTTTCTTTGCCGTGAAAATAATCCAGCACCGACTGTGTATGCCAACTGGCGTGACGAAATTCAATCGCAAGGGGATAATCACTAAACCACGACACCAGCTCCGCCAGATAGTAACGATTGGCGTGCTGGCGCTCAAAACTGGTCGGAAATTGCACAAATAAATTGGCTAAACAATGGCTATCACACAACGGTTACAATGCGTCCAAAAACGCTCGAGCTTGCTCAGCAGTAGCGGTACGTTTATGGCTAAAATCTTGATGCAGTTTCACCGAAAATTTTAACCGCCCTTCCGCCTTTTCTAACATACCTTGTACCGCCTTATAACCAATCGGAGCGTGGAAGGTGCTGTTGATCTCAACGGTGTCGTAATGCTGGCTGTAAACCGACAAAAAATCTGCTTTGTCAGTCCCAAACGGATAGAGCGTACCGACTAAATCCGTATCGCTATAACCGCCTGTGCCGATGTAGATGTGGGGTGTGTGCATTTTTAATATCTTGTTTTTGTCATTTATCGAAATCGATATTTCCCTTTCCTTTGCCCTGCTACTTTCTCTATCACGCCGATTTCTAACATTTTTCTAAGTAATTCAGAAGCTGCAGATGCGGAAAACGGTAAAATATTCAGCACCTCCGAACGTGAGAAAACGGCAGCTCCTAAGGTCTGGGAAAGTTGTTCAATATGTTTTTTCGTTTTACTTGAAAATCCGGTTTTATCAATATTTTCTTGTTCAATGTCCTGTTTTTTATGTTCAATATCCTGTTTTTCCGGAAATTGACTGCTATTGATTGATATGCAACTGGCGATTGCTTAGCAGATTGTTTTCGCCTTGTATTGTTGATGACTTATATTGTTGATGACTTAACTCTTAGATTGGCTTTTCAACAAACGGTCAAAATCGCTTTCAAAATTACGATCTTGAATAACACGGTATTTTTCAAATTCTGTTTCGGCGTGTAGTTTTGCTTCATCGAAACTGATTTTGCCTTTTCCATCTAAAATGGGTAATTCGTCCGCATTTAAAAAAATATCCAATCGTTTCGCCCAATCCTCCATTGTCATTGGAATTTGTCGTCTGGCTCGGCGTTCGGCTAAATCTAAAAATGCATTGACGATTGCTCCTAAATCTTTCAATTCTTCATTACTCAAATAATTTTTTGCCACTGAAACATCGCTTTTTAAAATCTTGCCATCAGGGGATTTTGCCCAAGTCGTTAGCCCCATATTCGGTTTATCGCTATCGGCTCGTTCCACAATTAATTCAGCAGCGGTATGTTGATGAATGGCGTAATGTAATTTGTTTTGCACGGTGGCGAAAAATGTTTTGGTTGTTGGGGCGTTTTTATTGTAATCCACCGCAGTAGCGTAAATATCGGTAATTTTCTGATAAAAACGGCGTTCGGATAGGCGAATTTCACGGATTTCTTCTAATAATCGCTCGAAATAGTCTTCGCCTAAGAAAGTACCATTTTCCATACGTTCACGATCTAACACATAGCCTTTTTGGGCAAATTCACGCAGCACTTGTGTCGCCCATTGACGAAATTGCGTTGCTCGCACGGAATTAACTCGATACCCAACGGAAATCACAGCGTCAAGGTTGTAATGTTTGGTGTTGTAGTTTTTGCCGTCTGCGGCAGTTATCCGGAAATTCCGGATAACTGAAAGCTCATTTAATTCTTCGCTATCAAAAATATTTTTTAAATGTTCATTTACCGTACGCACATTTACTTCAAAAAGCTCAGCAATACGTTTTTGCGTTAGCCAAATTTCGTTATCTTCATACCGTACTTCAATGCTTTGATCGCCAGTTTGGTTGGTGAAAATCAGAAATTCAGCGGTGCTGTTGCGAATAAGTTTAGTCATAAGTTATTCCTTACAAAATTTTGGATAAATTTAACTGCTTGTAGGGGAATTGTCGAATAGAAAAGCGAAATTTTTCGATGGAGATCGCAAAATAGAAAAATGTAGGAATGGCTTACAAGTGGTTAAAATCTCTTTCAAACTTACAATTAAGTTAATTTATGTCAGTTATCTGGAAATTCTAGATAATTGAAAATTTATTTAGTTTTTCGGTATTATGACAGATATTAATTCTTTTCGTAGGGGCGGGGTTTATCCCCGCCCGTATCTATTGATAAAAACGATCTAAATGCCATTGTAATGGATTATTTTCAATATATTCCCAAATTCTCAAAAAATCTTCATTATTGCAAATAATATGCTCATAAAAACTGTGTTGCCATAATGGTTCATAAATCTGGTTATTCATCATCTCTCAATATTTTTTAGTCGTAATACCTTTCAATTTTCGAACCAAATTTGAAAGTAAAACATCGTCTTGATAAACCAAATGAAATGTATGTGATTTTTCTATCTAGATTCTAAAGCAATCAATTTAGTTTCTTTATCTAATTTAGATAATTCATCATTCCAATATCTGTTTTCTGATAATAAATTCTTTATGTAGATATAATCTGTATTTGAATGTAAGGTATGAGAACAGAATGCAGAAAACTCTCCACTTTTACTACAAGCAACTAATAGAGAACATAATGTGTTTCTTTGATCTAATAAGTCGGTAGTCTCCTTTATATGCCCTAATGTTTCATTTACTTTATTACATAATTTAAACCTTGGTATACAAAGCCTATCATTATCATTCAAATTTAATACCTTAATTGTCATTTTTCCCTTTTCAGTTTTTGAATAAAGGCGACAAGCTTGAGTTGAAAAATGATCTTTAGGAAGATCTACATAAGGGTTAACTATTGGGTTCTTTACAGTATCATGATTACCTTTCGGAGAATTGCAACGCCCACAAGCTGGCAGCAGGTTTTCCCAAACAACGACTTCCTGTGGATAAATAGATTTAGGATGAAAATGTTCTATTTGACTATAAGAATCTGTTTCTTGGAGTATACATTCACAATAAGCACATTTATTATTTGATGATCCTAATAAAGGTTCTTTTATTTCTAACCTATTCCATACTGCTTTTTTATCTTCTTGATACTGCTTTGTAAGCTTTTGTACAGTTTCATCTGTTAGGTAATCAGGTTTAGGGGCGCGTTTTAATGGTATCATTTTATTCCCCTGTTAATACTTTTAATTGAAATCTGAATAACATAAGTTCGGTGCTTTTAGGGTGTAATTTTTGTTCTAATTCAGAAAAAATAATTTTGGCATTTTCAATATTTTTCTCGTCTAATGCTAAATTAAATTTAGATAAAGTAGAGTTGAACCATTCTGTTCTTAGATCCTTCATTCCCATAATATCAGTAAGAATCTCTTCAATACTCCATCCACTAAAGCCATTAGGTGCGTTTTCTAAATTCTTTTTACAAATTATTCCATTATGTCCTTCTAATGCTATTACTTGATTATGTTCAGCTGTTTGAACAACATGAGGACTATGGGTTGTAATAATAAACTGAACTTTTGGAAATGCTTTTTTAAGAACATCACAAATTTTATTTTGCCATTCTGGATGTAAATGTAATTCTATTTCATCAATGATGATAATCCCATCGAATTCTTTAGCTTCACTTTCTGGGAAACGGATTTGGACTTCTCTTATTATTCCCCAGATAATGAAAATACAACTCTTAAACCCAGATGAGAGATATTCATAAGGAATTATCCCTGTTGGAGATTTTATATAAATTTCCATATCTCTTAAAATAGAGTTAAAGCTGTAGTTATGATTGAGTAAAGTAACTATTTCTTTGGTAAAAGAAATATTTTTTTTATCTACTTCAGGGGTATACTCTTTATCAGAGAGCATTTCCATTCTAATAAACCAATCTTTTAGATTTTCCTTAGATACCCCATCTAAGTTTTTTTTGATATGCTCATCTACATTTTCATATACTTGTAATGAGCGAATCCATTGATACGAAAAAAATCTGTCTACTTTAAAATAAAGTAATAATTTCGAATATTCATCCCAAAAGTTATGAAGATTGTAATTTTCGTTATTATTTTCCCTAGGTGAGAAATCTTTAACTAAATATTCAATATTATCACTTTCTCCTTGTTTACTTGAAATTCTGAGTTTAATTCTTCCATTTTCAGAATCGGCTTTTTTCTTTAAATAATTGTTACAATATTGAGTAAAACAAGCAGCAATAGATTCAATAATATTAGTTTTTCCAATACCATTTTCACCACAAATTATGTTTAGATTAGGATCTAGATTATCTAGGATTACAGATGATATTCCGCCTACATTTTTTATTTCTAAGTATGTTAATTTCATATTGGTATCCTTATTAAGTTATTATAATACATTCTACTTCATCGCCACACCCAACCACTTCACCATCTCTCTCTCATTCCACCCCTTCCGTTTCGCATAATCCACCGCTTGATCTTCATCAATACGCCCTAACGTAAAATAATTACTCGCTGGGTGGGTGAAATACCAGCCGCAAACGCTTGCCGCTGGCCACATTGCGTAGCTTTCGGTGAGTTTCATTCCGATGCGTTGTTCTACTTCCAGTAAATCCCAGATGATCTGTTTTTCCGTGTGTTCAGGGCAGCTTGGGTAGCCTGGGGCTGGGCGGATGCCGATGTATTCTTCACGGATTAGGCGGTCGTTGTCTAAGGTTTCGTTGCTGTAGCCCCAAACTTTGGTGCGAAGTTCAAAGTGTAGGTATTCCGCCATAGCTTCGGCTAAACGGTCGCCGACTGCTTGGAGCAAGATAGCGTTGTAGTCGTCCCCTGCGGCTTTATAGCCTTCCACTAAGTCGTGTTCTTCAATTCCTGCACAAACGGCGAACATACCGAACCAGTCCTGTTTGCCGCTAGCTCGGCTTGCAATAAAGTCGCTCAAGCAAAGGTTGTACGGGCTTTTGCTGTTTTTGCCGCGTTCGCTTTGTTGGCGGAGGTTATAGACTTTGCCAGCCACTAAAGTGCGGTCAGAATTTTGATAGATTTCAATATCATCGCCCACGCTGTTGGCTGGGAAAATGCCCATAATGCCGCTTGGGTTGAGCTTGTGATTTTGCTCTAATTCGTCCAACACTTTTTGGGCATCGTTCCACACTCGGCGAGCTTCTTCGCCGCCTTCAGGGTAGTCAAAGGCGTCAGGATAACCACCCATTAAGCCCCATAAACGGAAGAACGGTGACCAGTCGATAAATTTCCGCAAGGTCGCAATCGGCACGTTTTTGTATTCCACAATGCCAGTCTGTTTCGGCGTTGGCACTTGGTAATCCGCCCATTCGCCACTAAAGGCATCAAAGGCATTTTTGCGAGCCTCTTCAATCGGCAACTGCTTGCGTGGCGCTTTTTTGTTGGCAAAAGCGTCTTGAATTTGCTCGTACTCTTTCTTCATTCGTTCCCACAGTTCCGCTTTGGTGTCTGGGTTCATCAATGCCGCACAAACCGTTACCGCACGAGAGGCGTTGGTGGTGTAAATCACTTCGTGCTTATATTTCGGATAAAGTTTAATCGCTGTATGCTCTTTGGACGTGGTTGCACCGCCGATAATCACAGGAATATTCAAATTCAAGCGGTTCATTTCGCCTAAGAAATATTCCATTTCGTCAAGGGACGGCGTGATCAAACCGCTTAAGCCGATAATGTCCGCTTTTTCATCAATCGCCGTTTGAATGATTTTATCCGCAGGCACCATTACGCCCAAATCAATCACTTCAAAGTTATTACATTGCAATACTACGCTCACGATATTTTTACCGATGTCGTGCACATCGCCTTTTACGGTGGCTATCACCACTTTACCGCTGGACGATCCTTTTTGTTTGGTCGCATTGATAAACGGCTCTAAATAGGCAACCGACTGTTTCATCACACGAGCGGATTTCACCACTTGTGGCAGGAACATTTTGCCGTCGCCGAACAAATCGCCCACCACGTCCATACCGTCCATTAGCGGCCCTTCGATCACTTCCAGCGGTGTTGGGAATTTTTGACGTGCTTCTTCGGTATCTTCAATAATATAGTTGGTGATCCCTTTCACAAGGGCGTGTTTCAGACGTTCTTCCACCGGTAAATTTCGCCATTCTGCGACCGCACTTTCATTATTTTCATTTGAGGTGCCTTTGTATTTTTCAGCAATATCTAACAGGCGGTCGGTCGCATCAGGACGACGATTTAGCACCGCATCTTCAATCACATCACGCAGTTCAGGATCGAGATCGTCATAAATCGCCAGTTGCCCAGCGTTCACAATTCCCATATCCATACCTTGCTTGATGGCGTGGTAAAGGAACACGGCGTGAATGGCTTCTCGCATCACATTATTACCACGGAACGAGAAGGACACATTCGACACACCGCCCGAAACTTTAGCGTGCGGTAGGCTACGTTTAATGCGACCTGTGGCGTTGATAAAGTCCACGCCGTAGTTATTGTGTTCTTCAATCCCCGTGCCGATAGCAAAAATGTTTGGGTCAAAAATAATATCTTCAGGCGGAAAGCCCACTTGGTTCACGAGAATGTCGTAAGCTCGGGTACAGATTTCTACCTTGCGTTCTTCAGTGTCCGCTTGCCCCACTTCGTCAAACGCCATCACGACCACAGCCGCACCATAACGGCGAACCAGTTTCGCTTGGTGGATAAATTTTTCTTCGCCTTCTTTGAGAGAAATGGAGTTCACAATTCCTTTGCCTTGCACTGATTGCAAACCGGCTTCAATCACTTCCCATTTGGATGAGTCAATCATCACAGGCACTTTCGCCGCATCAGGTTCAGTCGCCATAATGTTAAGGAAACGGGTCATACATTTTTGCGAGTCAAGCAAGGCTTCGTCCATATTCACGTCAATCACTTGCGCGCCATTTTCCACCTGATCGATAGCAATCTCAATGGCTTCGCTGAATTTTTCTTCCTTAATCAAACGCTTAAACTTCGCCGAACCTGTTACGTTATTACGTTCGCCCACGTTCACAAACAGGCTTTCATCATCAATGTTTAACGGCTCAAGCCCAGATAAACGCATTGCGGTTTTGATTTCAGGCAAGGTACGAGGTTTAATCCCAGCCACTACGTCCGCAAAGGCTTTGATATGTTCAGGTGTCGTACCGCAACAGCCGCCCACGATATTTAAGAAACCGCTTTCCGCCCACTCTTTGATATGAGCCGCCATCTCTTCCGCCCCCAAATCGTAGCCGCCAAAGGCATTCGGCAAGCCTGCATTCGGGTGAACGGACACATAGGTTTCACAGATTTTCGACATCACTTCCACATAAGGACGCAACTCTTTCGGCCCTAAGGCACAGTTCAAACCAAAACTGAGCGGTTTAGCGTGGCGGAGTGAGTTGTAAAAGGCTTCGGTGGTTTGCCCCGAAAGGGTACGCCCGGAGGCATCGGTAATGGTTCCCGAAATCATAATCGGCAGTTCCACGCCCAGTTCTTCAAACACTTGGTCAATGGCAAAGGCAGCGGCTTTGGCGTTCAAGGTATCGAAGATGGTTTCGATCATAATGATGTCCGAACCGCCTTCAATTAAGCCTCGGGTCGCTTCCGCATAGGCAACGACTAATTCCATAAAGGTAATGTTACGAAAACCGGGATCGTTCACATTTGGCGAAATCGAGGCGGTTCGGTTAGTTGGGCCAAGAATACCCGCTACAAAACGCGGTTTTTCAGGTGTGCTGTATTTATCCGCCGCAATGCGAGCCAGCTTCGCTCCGGCAAAATTCAGTTCGTAGGCAATAGATTGCAAATCATAATCTGCTTGCGCAATAGTGGTGGAACTGAACGTATTGGTTTCAATAATATCCGCCCCGGCTTCAAGGTATTTCTCGTGAATAGAGGAAATCACTAAAGGTTGGGTTAGGGTAAGTAGATCGTTGTTACCACGCAGATCCACGCTAGAATTTTTAAAACGCTCGCCACGGAAATCCGCTTCGGTCAGTTTAAATTGCTGGATCATCGTCCCCATTGCGCCGTCTAAAATCAGAATACGTTTGGAAAGAGCATGTTGAAGAATTGAGGTTGTGTCTGTCACGGTAAGTTCCATTCGTTAAATTTGAGAAAATAAGATGGATAATAGGGAGAGGCTATATTGATGTCAACGTTTTAAGAATATTAATTTTATTCATAATAAAATGAAATTTATCGTCTTGCTTTTCATTTAAATGCCTTTTAAAGTATCACCACTATTGAAATCACAAAAAGCAGAAAGGAATGCTTTATGAGCTATGCAAAAGAAATCGATCATTTAAATCACTCACTTGCGGAATTAAACGGAAATATCAACGTATCTTTTGAATTTTTTCCGGCAAAAAATGAGAACATGGAAACCATGTTATGGGATTCTATTCATCGTCTTGCACCGTTAAAGCCCAAGTTTGTTTCGGTAACCTACGGCGCCAATTCCGGTGAGCGGGATCGCACCCATTCCATTGTAAAACGCATACGAAACGAAACGGGACTGATTGCGGCCCCGCACTTAACGGGGATTGACGCCACGCCGGAGGAGTTGCGGGAAATTGCTCGGGATTATTGGGATAACGGCATCCGAAATATCGTCGCCCTTCGCGGTGATATTCCGGCCGGCTATACAAAACCGCCTTTTTATGCATTGGATTTGGTGAAATTATTGAAAGAAGTGGCGGATTTCGATATTTCCGTAGCTGCTTATCCGGAAGTGCATCCTGAAGCGAAATCCGCCCAAGCGGATTTGATTTATTTAAAACAAAAAGTGGAAGCCGGCGCCAACCGGGCAATTACTCAATTTTTCTTTGATGTAGACAGCTATTTACGTTTTCGCGATCGCTGCGTTGCGGTGGGGATTGAAGTAGAAATCGTACCGGGAATTCTGCCGGTGACGAATTTCAAGCAGTTACAAAAAATGGCAACGCTCACCAATGTGAAAATTCCTGGCTGGATGAATAAAATGTATGAAGGGCTGGATAACGACCAGACGACCAGAAATCTGGTGGCGGCAAGTATCGCCATGGATATGGTGAAAATTTTATCGAAAGAAGGCGTGAAGGATTTTCATTTTTATACATTAAACCGCTCGGAGCTGACTTACGCCATTTGTCATACGCTAGGCGTGCGACCGGTTTCGTAAAAGACAGTGAAAAAACGTTGCATTTTTTGACCGCACTTTGGCGTGTAAACCGTTAAAGTGCGGTCAATTTTTCGATTGTTTTCACACAAAGAACGGCTTTAAACCGTTCTTTGTGTGCGAGTAACTCATTCTTTTTTCAGCAAAAATACACCGTGTTTTGCCAAATGAACGAAGCTTTGAGTCATGTCGGGGTCAAAACCGTCCGGACGAGCGTTAATTAACAGGTTGCGACCGCCCCAATCGGCGACGACTTCCCAGTGGTTGCCCATATAAACCGCCGATTTTATAGTGCAGCCCTGGCTTGCTTCGCCTTCCGTTTTTAAGCTGACGGCTTCGGGGCGAATGCCGACCAGGCAATCTCCTTCCGCCACGTTAAATTGTGCCGCTTGCGGTAATTCGAATTGATAGCCGTTAACGGTGACTTTGCCTTGAGCCAGTTTGCCGTCAAAAATGCTGCTTTCGCCCATGAAGTTGGCTAAGAATAAGGAATTCGGACGCAAATAGAGTTCTTTCGCCGGCGCTTTTTGCATGATTTTGCCTTTATGCATAACGATAACCTCGTCGGATACGGCGAAGGCTTCGGTTTGATCGTGAGTAACATAAAGGGAAGTAATGCCCAGTTGTTGCTGTAATTCGCGGATTTTTTCCCGCATGGAACGGCGCAAATTGGCGTCCAGATTGCTCAGCGGTTCGTCGAATAACAGCACTTTCGGTTTTAACACCAAAGCGCGGGCCAAGGCAACGCGTTGTTGCTGGCCGCCCGAAATCTGATCGACGAACCGATCTTCAAAACCGGCTAAATCCACTAATTCCAACGCTTCTTTCACCCGTTTTTTCCGTTCTTCCGCGCCGATATTTTGCATTCGTAAGCCGTAGCCCACGTTATCGCCGATGGACATGTGCGGGAAAAGGGCGTAGGACTGGAACACGATACAGATATCGCGGTTTTGAATGGAGGATTTGGTCACATCTTCGCCGTCAATGAAAATTTGTCCCGAAGTCGGATTTTCCAGGCCGGCGACCAGCCGCAGAATGGTGGTTTTACCGCAACCGGAAGGGCCGAGCAATGTCACCATGGTGCCGCGTTTAATGGTTAAATCCAGATTATCGATCACCACCGATTTACCGAATGATTTGGTGATATTTTTTAAAACTAAGAAATCATCATTTTTTGTTGTCATAATTTGGTACTGCCTGTGTAGAGTGCGTTTTAGCGTATCAATTTTTATTTCGTAGGGCGTATCACGACGCCCAATCAAGTTATTCACCGGAGCGTACGCGGTACGCCCGTTAAAGTGCGGTCAAAATTTAATTCATTTTTTTCGCTTTCGAACGTGAAATGCGTGTGTCGCCCACAATCCAGTCGAAGAGCAGAATGATCGCCATCATGACGATAATCAGGATTGAACCGTAAGCGATAGCAACGCCGTATTCGCCGTCTTCCACGCGGTTTAAAATGTAGGCGGTGGCGACGCGGGTGTC
>Ga0129306_1000655_pt1 | contig 50706 bp, 41 predicted proteins | sample P827metagenome_FD_94438 | JGI IMG/M metagenome (GOLD analysis project Ga0129306, IMG submission 94438) | Capybara group fecal microbial communities from Wisconsin, USA - P827 metagenome | ecosystem: Host-associated > Mammals > Digestive system > Large intestine > Fecal | place: USA: Wisconsin... | reverse complement strand
GCCCGGGAAACTGAATTCCCCGGGCCGCCGCGCCTGCTGGGCGCGCCCCGCCTCTCGGCGGGGACCCCAGACCAAGCGCCTCAGACCTCCATAATGACCGGCAGGATCATGGGAGAGCGCTTGGTCTTTTTGTAGAGGTAGTTGGACATATCGCCCTTGATGGCGCTCTTGATGGCGGACCAGTCGGTGGCGTACCGGGTGTCCACGCTCATGATGGCCTCCAGAGCCACCTGCCGCAGTTCCTCCAGCAGGCCCTCGGACTCCTTCACATAGACGAAACCCCGGGTGATGATATCCGGGCCGGAGACCAGAGAGCCGTCCTCCCCGGACATGGACAGGACCACCACGATCATGCCGTCCTGAGCCAGGTGCCGCCGGTCCCGCAGGACCACGCTGCCCACGTCGCCCACGCCGTAGCCGTCCACAAAGACCTGGCCGGCGGTGACGGTACCCGCCAGCTTGGCGGAATTGGGGGTGAACTCCATGACCCGGCCGATGTCGCTGATGAGGATCTGGTTGGGCTCCATGCCCATGCCCCGGGCCAGCTTGCCGTGGATCTGGAGCATCCGCTGCTCGCCGTGGAGGGGGATAAAGAATTTGGGCTTCACCAGGGCGTGAACGATCTTCAGCTCCTCCTGGCAGGCGTGGCCCGAGACGTGGAGGGCCAGATCCCGCTCGTTCATGACCTCCACGCCCTTGCGGTACAGCTCGTTGACCACGTTGCCGATGGCGTTCTCGTTGCCCGGGATGGCGCTGGCGGAGATAATGACCCGGTCGCCGGGGAGCAGGTCCACCTGCCGGTGGGTATTGAAGGCCATCCGGGTCAGGGCGGACATGGTCTCGCCCTGGCTGCCGGTGGTGATGATGCAGACCTTGTTCTTGGGCAGGGACTTGATGTGGTTCAGATCCATGAGCACCCCGTCGGGGATGTTCATATAGCCCAGCTCGGTGGACACCTTCATCACGTTCTCCATAGACCGGCCGGTCACGGCCACCTTCCGGCCGTAGCGGTTGGCCACGTCGATGATCTGCTGGATGCGGTCCACGTTGGAGGCGAAGGTGGTGACGATGATCCGCTCCTCACAGCCCCGGAACAAGGCGTCGAAGGAGGCGCCCACGCTGCGCTCGCTGCGGGTGTAGCCCGGGCGCTCCACGTTGGTGGAGTCGGCCAGCAGGGCCAGCACCCCCTCCTTGCCCAGCTCGCCCAGGCGGGCCAGGTCCATCATGCCCCCCTGGATGGGGGTGGAGTCGATCTTGAAGTCGCCGGTGTGGACACAGGTGCCCACCGGGCACTTGATGGCAAAGGCCACCGCGTCGGCAATGGAGTGGTTCACATGGATGAACTCCACGGAGAACTTGCCCGCCTTGATCACATCCCCCGCCTCGCAGGTGATGAGCTTGGTCTTATCCAGCAGGCGGTGCTCCTCCAGCTTCAGCTTGATGAGGCCGGCGCTCATGCGGGTGGCATAAATGGGGGCGTTGATGGACCGCAGAACATAGGGCAGGGCGCCGATATGGTCCTCGTGTCCGTGGGTGATGAAAATGCCCCGGATCTTGTTCTGGTTCTTAATGAGGTAGCTGACGTCGGGGATGACCACGTCGATGCCGTACATGTCGTCATCGGGGAAGCCCATACCACAGTCCACCACCACGATGTCGCCGCCGTACTCGTATACCGTCAGGTTTTTGCCGATCTCGTTGAGACCGCCAAGGGAAATGATCTTCAATTTTTCTGCCATAAATACTCCTTAATCTCACGTTGTCACGCCGCGCTCTTTCGCGGGGCTGTTCTTGGGATGTACGGCAGGGCCCATGACAAAAAAGCCATGCTCCTGGCACAGCAATGAGACGAAGGAAGGCGTCCGGCCCCGGCCCTGCCTCGCCGGTTGGGCAGCTCTCTCTTCTTCGCCTTGTTTGGGTCCTGTCCGATTGGTGGCTCCGGAGCCGTCCCCGCCTGCTGTTACGGTTCTGGTCCCCGGGCAATATTTAAACGCGGGGGCGCGGAGTTTCTTCTCCGCTGCCCCATTCCGCGCATAAATCAAGATTTGATGTTCATAGTATAACACACTTTCCTGCAAAAGTATACTATGCGTTTCCCGAGAACAAAAGAACTATTTTTTGTCCTTGTCTTGGACACATTGTTGGCAGGCCTCCCGGTCCAGGGCCGCCGCCCGGTCGGCATAGAAGTCGCACAGCTCGGCGGCCAGCTCCAGATCCGGCCCCTCGGCCATCACCCGCAGAGCGGGCCGCCGGGCCAGGGGGACCAGATACACCCAGCCGCTGCCGGTACGGACCCGGATGCCCTCTCCCTGGGTGGCCTGGAGCTGCTCCCGGGCCAGGGCCTGCATCACCCGTCCCCGGTCGGAGGACAGGGGGACCTCCCGCTTCCAGATGTTGAAGCGGGGCGTTTTGGACATCAGCGCCTCCAGCTTCTGACCCGACGTTCCCATCCGGGCGCAGATCCGGGCGGCGGCGCTGGGGGCCGACCACAGCCAGGGCAGCGCGGCGTAGCGGTCCCGGGCCTCCTCCCCGTCCCGGTCCAGCCGCAGCACCGTTCCGCTGTAGCCCGCCGCCACCAGATCCACCGCGGCGCTGGCCCCGGAGGGAACGGCCACTGTCCCGCTTCCGTTTTCCATCTCAATGAGGGCCACCAGGGCCAGCAGCTGGCCCGAGTCCAGCAGCGCCCCCCGCTCGTCCTGGGCGGACAGGCGAAAGCCCCCCCGGCTGCCGGAAAAGGCGGGGATGCCGGGCCGCCACCGGTCCTCCACCTGACAGCCCAGGGCCAGCAGCGCGCCCCGGATGGCCCGGTCCGTGGGGGAGTCTTTCCCCACCGCCACGGTAACGCGGCGCAGAACGCTCCGGCCCAAGGCGGCCTCCCGGGCCACCGACTGGGCCCAGAGCAGAGCGGACAGGCGAAGCTGCTCCAGCTCTCCCACCCGGTCTCCCCGGACCCGGGGGAACTCCCCCTGGAGGAGGGCGTGCTCCAGCTTCCGCTCCCTGGCCCGGCCCAGCGGGAGACCCTGGCGGTCAAAAAAGTGCAGATAGACCGGGCCGCCCTCCTCCCGCTCCACGAACAAGGAGACAGGAAGCTCCTCCTTCCGGGCGGCCCAGGCGCCCTGAACGGGACACTCCAGGCCGTGGAACCAGGTCTGTCCGCCGGCGGCCGCCACCCCTGCCGCCGCCGCCCGGGCCAGCATTTTGGCTCCCGGGGTGGCGGAGCAGCCCAGCCCTACCCGGCCCTCCGTCCCCAGGACGCTGCCCAGCGCCAGCAGAGCCTCGGGCCCCAGATCTTCCCCCAGGATCCCCCGGATCACGCCTCCGTCCCCAAAGCGGAGTGTGCCCTTTTGACTGCCGCTGGTGACGGACCGGGCCAGGCGGCACCCGGCCGGGGCGGTCTGGCCCGGCCACAGCCGGACCCGCTCCAGCAGGACGGCCCGCTCCTCCGCCAGGGCGTTTTCCCCCAGTACCGCCCCTTCCTTCAGCACCGCGCCCTGACCGGCGGCGGCGCCCGGGCACAAAATTGCGCCGGACAGGGCGGCACCCGGACCTGCCGAGGCTCCCTCCAGCAGCACCGACCGCCGGAGGACGGCTCTGGGCCCCACCTCCGCTCCCCGGCCCACCACGGCCCAGGGGCCCAGCTTGGCTCCCGCCCCGATGACCGCTCCCGGACCGATCCAGCAGGGTGGCGTCAGGAACACCCCCGGAGGCAGCGCCCCTGCGGACCAGATCCCCGGCCCCCGCCGGGGGAGCCCCAGCTCCAGCTTGATAGTCCCGTCCAGCGCGTCGCACACGCAGTTCAAATAGGCCCCGCAGTCCCCCATGTCGCACCAGTAGCCCTCCAGCGGGCAGCCGTACAGGGGGGTGCCCTCCCGGAGCAGGGCAGGGAACAGGTCCTTTCCGAAGTCAAAGCTCCCCCGGTCCGGCACCCGGTCCATGGCGGAGGGAGAGAGGAGATAGATCCCCGTGTTGATCCGGTCGGTGACCACCTGGCCCCAGGCGGGCTTCTCCACAAACCGCTCCACCCTGCCCGTGGGATCTGTGACCACAAGGCCGTACTCCAGGGGAGCGCTGTGGGAGTAAAGGGCCAGCGTAGCCGCCGCCTTCTTCTCCCGGTGGAAGGCGGCCAGGCGGCTGAGATCCAGGTCGCAGACACAGTCTCCGCTGATGACCAAAAAGTCCTCCCGGCCCAGATGGGACATGCAGTTCTTCACGCTGCCCGCGGTGCCCAGAGGCTCCTCCTCCACGAAATAGGTCAGCCGGACCCCCAGCCGCTCCCCGCTGCCAAAGTAGTCGGTCACCGCCTGGGGCTGGTAGCACAAGGTGACGCAGATGTCGGTGACGCCGTGCCTTTTCAGCAGGGAGATGATGTGCTCCATCACCGGGCGGCCCAGCAGGGGGGTCATGGGCTTGGGCCGGCCCAGGGACAGGGGCCGCAGGCGGGTGCCCTCTCCGCCGGCCATAATGACAGCTTTCATCGCTTTTGAACCGTCCTTCCGTCCGTTGTAGTCTGTGACGGTTAGTATGGCTGTTTCCCCGGCTTTCATCCCGGAACCTCTTGTCCCAAAAGCCGGACCATGGTATACTTTTTTCCAGCCAAACGACAAGAAGGAGGCGAAGGCATGGAGCTCAGACCGGGCCGTTACCGCCATTTCAAAGGGAAAGACTATGAACTGCTGGGCACCGCCGTCCACTCCGAGACCGGAGAACCCATGGCGGTGTACCGGGCGCTGTATGGAGACCGCGGGCTGTGGGTCCGGCCCGCCGCCATGTGGAACGAGAGAGTGGAGCGGGACGGCTATTCCGGCCCCCGGTTCCGCTGGATAGGAGAGACGTAATGAACATCCAGATTTTTGGAAAAAGCAAGTGCTTCGACACCAAAAAGGCGGAGCGGTGGTTCAAGGAGCGCCGGATCAAATTTCAGGCGGTGGATCTGAAAAAATTCGGCATGAGCCGGGGGGAGCTGGCCAGCGTGAAGAACGCGGTGGGGCTGGACGCCATGGTGGACCCCTCCCATCCCGACGCGGCCCTGCTGTCCTACCTGGCCTCCGACCAGGCCAAGCTGGACCACCTCTTTGAAGACCCCTCCCTGCTGCGCACCCCCATCGTCCGCAACGGCCGGCAGGCCACCGTGGGCTACCACCCCGAGGTGTGGGAGAGCTGGCAGTGACCGCTGGCGGTCAATTCGGTCCACATTCCAATAAAAGTCCTGTTTATAGGACAGTTCCTCCGCTACACTGGAGACAGTTCCAGGAAAGGGAGTGACGATATGGCAAAAAGCTCCAACCAGAAGACCAAGCTGCTCCATCTCTATCGGATCCTCCTTCGCCAGACCGACGAGGACCACCCCATCACCGTGGCCCAGCTCATCCAGGAGCTGGCCAAATACGACATCAAGGCCGAGCGCAAAAGCATTTACGACGACCTGGAGTCCCTGCGCCAGTTCGGGCTGGATATTCAGTGCCGGAAGGGCCGGTCCGCCGGCTGGTTCGTGGGGGAGCGGGACTTTCAGCTCCCCGAGCTAAAGCTGCTCATGGACGCCGTCCAATCCTCCCGGTTCATCACCCAGAAGAAGAGCGACGCGCTGATCCGCAAGCTGGAGGGGCTGGCCAGCGTCCACCAGGCCCGGCAGCTCCAGCGCCAGGTCTATGTCAGCGGCCGGATCAAGCTGATGAACGAGAGCATCTACTACAACGTGGACAAGCTCCACGCAGCCGTGTCCGGTCAGAAGGCCATCACCTTCAAGTATTTCGACTACGACATCCACCGGCAGAAGGTCTTTCGTCGGGAGGGCCGGCGGTACACCGTCTCCCCCTACGGCCTGATCTGGAGCAGCGAGAACTACTATCTGGTGGCCTTTGACCACGCCAACCGGGAGATGCGCCACTACCGGGTGGACAAGATGACCGAGATCGTGGTCACCTCCCTGGACCGGGAGGGCCGGGACAAATACCCCGACTTTCAGCTGGCCTCTTACGGGGAGAAGCACTTTGGCATGTACCGGGGCCGGGAGATGACCGTGACCCTCCGGGGCCGGCGGGACATGGCCGGCGTGGTGTGGGACCGCTTCGGCCAGGACGTGATCCTGGTGCCCGACGGGAAAGAGCACTTTACCGTCACCCTGCCCGTGGTGATAAGTCCCCAGTTTTTCGGCTGGCTCTTCGGCCTGGACGGGGGGTTGACCCTCACCGCCCCCCAGTCCGCCGTGGAGGACTACCGCCGCAGGCTGGACGCCGCCCGTCTGGGGGAGCCGTGACCGCCCCTCCGCGCGTCCTTTTCCTTGCAATTTCAGGGCGGTTACGCTATGATAGGTTACAATACGCGACGGACAAAGGAGGTCCTCTTTTATGCGGGACGGATTCATCAAAATTGCCGCCGGTACGCCGGAGGTCCGGGTGGCAGACTGCGCCTACAACGCGGACCGCTGCATCGAGCTGATCCGGCAGGGGGCGGAACAGGGCGTCAAGGTGCTGTGCCTGCCCGAGCTGTGCCTCACCGGCTACACCTGCGGCGACCTGTTTTTGCAGGAGCCCCTGCTCCGGGGCTCCGAGGCGGCTTTGAAGCGGGTGCTGGCCGAGACGGCGGATGTGGATATGCTCATCGCCCTGGGCCTGCCGGTCCGGTACAACCACAAGCTGTTCAACTGCGCCGCAGTGCTGTGCCGGGGGAAGCTGCTGGGACTGGTGCCCAAGCAGAACATCCCCAACTACACGGAATTTTATGAAGCCCGCTGGTTTGCCTCCGGCCGTGAGCTGGGGGAGGGCCTCGCCATCCCCTTTGCCGGGCAGGAAGCTGTGGATTTCTCCACCGGCCTCATCTTCCGCTGCGCCGACTTCCCCCTGCTGACGGTGGGAGTGGAGATCTGCGAGGACCTGTGGGTGGCGGACACCCCCTCCACCCGCCTGGCCCAGGGGGGCGCGACTTTGATCCTGAACCCCTCCGCCAGCGACGAGACCGTCTGCAAGGACGAGTACCGCCGGACCCTGCTGGCCGCCACCTCGGGGCGGCTGGTCTGCGGCTATGTCTATGCCGACGCCGGCTGGGGGGAGTCCTCCACCGACCTGATCTACGCCGGCCACAGCATCATCGCGGAAAACGGCTCCATTCTGGCCCAGCGCCGGTTCGAGACCGGCCTCACCGTCACCGAGCTGGATCTGGAAAAGCTGGCCCACGAGCGTCAGCGGATGTCCACCTTCCCGGCCGCTGCGCCTGACGTCTATCCCCGCTGCTTCTCCCTGGAGGTGGGCGACACCGCCCTGACCCGTCCCATCCCCAAGAACCCCTTTGTCCCCGCCGACCGGGGAGACCGGGCCGCCCGGTGCCAGGAGATCCTGACCCTGGCCGCTCTGGGGCTGAAAAAGCGGCTGGCCCACACCCACGCCAAGACCGCCGTGGTGGGTCTGTCCGGCGGACTGGACTCCACGCTGGCGCTGCTCATCACCGCCCGTGCCATGGCCATGCTGGACCGTCCCGCCAGCGACATCGTGGCCATCACCATGCCCTGCTTCGGCACCACCTCCCGCACCAAGTCCAACGCGGAGCTGCTGGCCGAGCGGGTGGGGGCAACCCTGAAGATCATTGACATCGGCGAGGCGGTGAAGGTCCACTTCCGGGACATCGGCCAGTCCATGGAGGACCTGTCCGTCACCTTTGAGAACGGCCAGGCCCGGGAGCGCACCCAGGTGCTCATGGACATCGCCAACCAGTCCGGCGGTCTGGTCATCGGTACCGGCGACCTGTCCGAGCTGGCTCTGGGCTGGGCCACCTACAACGGGGACCACATGTCCATGTATGCCGTCAACGCCGGCATCCCCAAGACTCTGGTGCGCCACCTGGTGGCCTATGTGGCTGACGAAAATCAGCACCGGGACCCCCAGCTGTCCGCCGTGCTGCGGGACATTCTGGACACTCCCGTCTCCCCCGAGCTGCTGCCCCCCAAGGAGGGAGAGATCGCTCAGAGGACCGAGGATCTGGTGGGCCCCTACGAGCTCCACGATTTCTTCCTGTACTACGCCGTCCGCTGGGGCTTCTCCCCCAGAAAGGTGTACCGGCTGGCCCTGTACGCCCTGGAGGACACCTACGGCGGGGAGACCATTCTCAAGTGGCTGAACAACTTCTACCGCCGCTTCTTCGCCCAGCAGTTCAAGCGCTCCTGTCTGCCCGACGGACCCAAGGTGGGCTCCGTCACCCTGTCCCCCAGAGGCGACTGGCGAATGCCCTCCGACGCTGTGGCCGCCCTGTGGATGGAGGAGCTGGAGACTCTGGGTTGAGCGGGCCCACGGTTCTTTGCCGGATAAGGGGAAGAAATTTCCCCGAAAAACGCCGGGAAATCCGCCTCCGCCCTTGTAAACCCGGAAAAAAAGAATTATAATAGAATGCGCCCGGGTCCTCCGGGCGCATTTGTCTCATTTTAAATACTTCAAAATATGGAGAGGATTCACCTATGGAACGCACCACCATCGCCGCCGTCTTCGCCGACCGGGAGGCTCTGGACGGCCAGACCGTCACCGTCTGCGGCTGGGCCCGGACCATCCGGGGCATGAAGACCTTCGGCTTTATCGAGCTTAACGACGGCTCCTGCTTCAAGAACCTCCAGGTGGTCATGGACGCCAACGTCCTGGATAACTACAAGGAGATCGCTTCCCAGAACGTGGGCGCCGCCCTCATCGTCAAGGGCCAGGTGGTCCTGACCCCCGAGGCCAAGCAGCCTCTGGAGGTGAAGGCCGCCTCCATCGCCGTGGAGGGCCCCTCCGCCCCCGACTACCCCCTGCAGAAAAAGCGCCACAGCGTGGAGTTCCTGCGGACCATCCAGCACCTGCGTCCCCGGACCAACCTGTTCTCCGCCGCCTTCCGGGTCCGCAGCACCGCCGCCCACGCCATCCACTGCTTCTTCCAGGACCGGGGCTTTGTCTATGTCCACACCCCCATCATCACCGGCTCCGACTGCGAGGGCGCCGGCGAGATGTTCCAGGTGACTACCCTGGACCTGAACAACGTGCCCAAGACCGAGGACGGCCAGGTGGACTACTCCCAGGACTTCTTCGGCAAGAAGACCAGCCTCACCGTGTCCGGCCAGCTCAACTGCGAGAACTTTGCCATGGCCTTCGGCAACGTGTACACCTTCGGTCCCACCTTCCGGGCCGAGAACTCCAACACCGCCCGCCACGCCGCCGAGTTCTGGATGATCGAGCCCGAGATGGCCTTCGCCGACCTGAACGACTACATGGACACCGCCGAGGCCATGATCAAGTATATCATCAACTATGTGCTGGAGAAGTGCCCCGACGAGATCAACTTCTTCAACTCCTTCGTGGACAAGGGCCTGAAGGAGCGGCTGGAGCATGTGGCCAACTCCGACTTCGGCCGGGTCAGCTACACCGAAGCGGTGGAGATCCTGAAGAAGGTCAACGACAAGTTTGACTACAAGGTGGACTGGGGCACCGACCTGCAGACTGAGCACGAGCGCTACCTCACCGAGCAGGTGTTCAAGCGCCCTGTCTTTGTCACCGATTACCCCAAGGAGATCAAGGCCTTCTACATGCGCCTCAATGACGACGGCAAGACTGTGGCCGCCGCCGACTGTCTGGTCCCCGGCATCGGCGAGATCATCGGCGGCTCCCAGCGTGAGGAGCGCATCGACATTCTGGAGGCCCGCATCAAGGAGCTGGGCATGAACCCCGAGGACTACTGGTGGTACTGCGACCTGCGTCGTTACGGCTCCTGCCGCCACGCCGGCTACGGTCTGGGCTTCGAGCGCATGGTCATGTACCTCACCGGCATCAGCAACATCCGTGACGTGGAGCTGCATCCCCGTACGGTCGGCAACGCCGAGTTCTAAAACCGCATTTCCACGGCCCCGGCAGTCTTCTGCCGGGGTCTTTTTGCGCCCAAATACGGGTTTCGGAGAAAACAGGGCCTATCCCAGCCCTTTTCGTGCCTCCGCCTTGGCCGGTGCCTGACCGGCGGTTTCTTCCACACACCGAAAAATCAGCAAAATAGCGAGATAAAGTATGGATTTCCCGGGCGGTCCGTGGTAGACTGAAAAAAAGCCCGCGAACAGGAGGAGATTCATATGCTGTCAGAAAAATATGCGGCAATGCTTTCGGAAAAGGATATTATTTTTGGGGTCGCCGGCTACGGAAGGCAACGGGCACAGGAGATCGGCGCGGACCAGGTCTTTGATTTCAGCCTGGGAAATCCCTCCGTACCGGCGCCCCCTTCCGTAAACGAGACCATCGTCCGTATTTTGAAGGAGCAGCCGCCCCTTCAGGTCCACGGCTACGGCCCCAGCTTCGGCATCCCGTCGGTGCGGGAGGCGGTAGCCCAGTCCCTGAACCGGCGCTTCGGCATGAACTATCAGATGAAGCACATTTTTATGGCCATCGGCGCGGCCGGCGCCTTGGCCCACGCCTTCCGGGCGGTGACCTGCCCCGGGGATGAGATCATTGCCTTTGCCCCCTACTTCCCGGAGTACAGGCCCTATACCGCGGGGGCCGGACTGACGCTGAAGGTCGTGCCGGCGGACATCGACACCTTCCAGATCAATTTCGCCGCCTTTGAGGAGGCTCTGAATCCCAAGGTGACCGCCGTACTGGTCAACAGCCCCAACAACCCCTCCGGCATCGTGCTGTCCACCCCCACGGTGAAGCGCCTGGCGGAGATTCTGGAGGCCAAGCAGCGAGAGTACGGCCACCCCATCTATCTGATCTCCGACGAGCCCTACCGGGAGATCCTGTTTGAGGGCACGGACTGTCCCTATATCGCCAGTCTCTATCCCAACACCATCACCTGTTACTCCTTCTCCAAGTCCCTGTCCCTGCCGGGCGAGCGCATCGGCTATCTGGCCGTCAACCCGGCGGCGGAACAGGCGGAGAAGATCGTGGAGGTGTGCCCCCAGATCTCCCGCACCATCGGTCAGAACGGAGCGGCCACATTGATCCAGCTGACCGTCGCCCAGTGCATCGACGAGACCAGCAATCTGAAGGTCTATGAGGCCAATAAAGACCACCTGTACCAGGAACTGATCCGGGACGGATACACCTGCGTGGAGCCGGGCGGCAGCTTTTATATGTTCCCCCGCTCCCTGGAGCCGGACGACTACGCCTTCTGCGAGAAGGCCAAGCAGCTGGACCTGCTCTTTGTGCCGGGCAGCGCCTTTGGCTGCCCCGGACACTTCCGCATCGCCTACTGCGTGCCGGAGGAAAAGGTCATCCGCGCCCTGCCGCGGCTGAAGCAGCTGGCGGAGCTGTATGGAAAGTAAACAGCCGGCGAGGTCAATGTGATTCATCCAAACAATCAAACGCCCTGGCACCTCCGGTGCCAGGGCGTTTTCACATTGCTTGTCTATCGACATGGGGCGTTGGCCGCACCATCCTCAGCCGCTGTCGCTCACCGCACCCGGTTGTTCAGAGGCTCTCCTGCCAGATACCGGCGCAGATTCTCCTGGGCCATCTCAATACAGGTCCTGCGGGTGATCTCCAGCCGCATCCCGCCGGCCACATGGGGGGTGAGGAGCAGGTTGGGGATATCCCACAGGGGGCTGTCCTCGGGCAGCGGCTCCGGTTCGGTGACGTCCAGGGCCGCCCCCCACAGCTTGCCGCCCTCCATGGCCCGGATCAGGGCGTCCTGGTCCAGCACCGAGCCCCGGCCGGAATTGATGAGGATGGCGTCGTCCTTCATCCGGGCGATGCGGGCCTCGCTCATCAGTCCGGCGGTCTGGGGGCTGTGGGGCAGACTGAGGGCCACCACATCGGCCTGAGGCAGCAGCTCATCCAGCTTGTCCAGGGTGTATACCTGGTCAAAACCGGCCACCGGACCCTTCACTGTCCGCTTCAGTCCGATGGTCGCCGCACCCAGGCTCTGACACATCCCGGCAAAGGCGGACCCGATGTTCCCCGCGCCCACCACCAGCACCGTGCCGCCGAAAATGGTCTTCATATTCCCCTCGTCCTCCCAGCGGTGGGCTCTCTGACTGTCCCGGTAGGTGGGCAGGCGGCGGCACAGGGCCAGCAGGCTGGCCAGCATGTGCTCGGCCACGCTCAGACTGTTGCTGCCGCTGGAGGAGGTCATGACCACTCCATCGGGCAGGACACCGGGTCCCTCATACTCGTCGGTGCCCGCCCACATGGTCTGGAACCATTTCAGATTGGAGGCGCTTTTCAGGTCCTTGGCCCGGGGCCAGCCCATGAGCACAGTCGCCTGCTCCAGCTGCTCCGGGGTGACGGTGCGCCGGCCGGCGTACACATGGACCGCGTCGGGAGCGATGGCCTCAAATTCCTTCTTCTCCTCCTCATTGACCGGGAGGAGATTTAAAATGTATTCAGACATGGTTGTTTCTCCGTTTCTCCTTTGAATTTCAAGTGCAAGACCGCTCCGCGGCCATTGCCGCCATTTCTAAACAACGCGGCGGGGCGCGCTCAATCCTTCTCCACCAGCTCCACCGTCAGCTTTTCCGTGTCCACCCGGACCCAGTCTCCGTTTTTCACCCGGTCATAGAAGCCCGCCTCCACATGGTACACCATGGGCATCTCCATGACCACGGCGCTGGAGACCAGCACGGTGTCCAGTTCCTCCACGATCAGCGCCCGGGGAGCGGAACCGTCCCGGTCCAGCCGGTACATCCCGTCCGCCTGGACCGATGAGCTGCCTTTTCCCCCCGGAAAAATGAGGATCTTGTCCTTCACGCTGACGCCCTTCAGACAGTGGCCGTCCTCCGTCACCACGCCGGTGGCGGGATCGGTATAGTAGAACAAGATCGCGTCTTGGGAGATCAGCGCCTCGCCCTCCACGATCCCGGAGGACACCCTTTTACAGCGAAATACCTGGCTCATATTATTCCACCCTCCCTCGCTGTGCCCAGCGGATACAGCTTTCCGTATCCCGCACCGCCATCTGCACGCCGAATGTACGCATATAATAGGATGCCTTGGGGGAGTCCGTCACGCCGGCCTGTCCCGCCAGCCGCTTCCAGCAGCAGGCCTCGTCCACACAGGTATCCGGGATCAGCTCCACGCCCTTCTCCAGCAGCGCCTCCTCCATGCCGGTGCGCCCGGCCAGATCCTTCACCGCGGAGGAGGTGTGGATCCACACGGGCACCACCGCGGGGCCGCTCTCCAGCAGACGGGCCACCTGGCGCAGCTGATCGTAATTGTAATGGGGGCAGCCCAGGATGACAAATTCCACCTCGCTGCGCAGCGGGGGAGAAAACTCTTCCAGCGCCTGGTCCAGATCCTCCCGGGTGATGACCACATGGCGCTTGAGCTCCCGCCCGCCCACGGCGGTCTTTAGATCGGGGGCCTCGGGGGTGACGCCAACAATGTGGAACATCTCGTAAGCGCCGGACACATTCAGCTCCGAACCCAGCTGGATCAGCCCTTCCGTGGAGATGTGCCGGGGAAGCCCCTGAAAGACCGGGACGCCCTTTCCGATCTTCTTGCCCAGCAGGCCCAGCAGCGCATAGTCAAAATCGCCGCGCATCTCGGCCTGTACCTCCACCAGAATGTCGGCGCGGCGGTTCTCGTCCAGCAGCATCCCATATTCCGGCGTAAAGCCGGTAATGGCGGCGCACATGGCGCTGGCCGCGCTCTCCCGGTTGGTCCGGGCTCCGATCACCGAGTTGGCATAGACCGTGACGCTGGTCTCGGAGAAAGCGACCACCTCGCCGTAGTGGGGAATGTTGCCGAACAGGTAGGGGGTGCAGCTGTAGGTCATGACCGCGCCCAACCGCCGGTATGCCCGCTCCGTGCGCTCCATATGGGCCACCGCCTTCTCGTCCAGCAAACCCTTGCTCCGGAAGTAGTCCACGCAGTACCCCGGATTCACGGTGGGCGGGACCGCGCAGACGGCGCCCGCGCCGCCCATCTTCTCCGCGAACCACACATCCGCGTCCTGGGCGCTGAGCGATATATGGGCCCTGGAAATAGGCACCATCCGCTGCGCCTCAAAGCTGTCGCCCACAGCCTCCAGGATCTGCATGGCCATGGCCTTGCCCTTTCCGTACTTGCCGTCCAACATCTCTTGCTGATACTCGGATAAAATCATGCCGCACCTCCTTAGTCTTCCATCACAACCTGTATACAGGGTATATACATCATGGGACCATAAAAACGCGGGATCCTCTCTTTGAAAAATCCGCGCGCTCCTACCCGCCCCGCCGGGGGCTTCCCTGTAACTGCCTTCTATACCTGCTTATAACACGGAACCGGGCGCTTGTCAATTTTTTTCTGACTGCGCGCCCGCTCCCAGGGAGCCAAACCCGGCCTCCGGCGCCCCGCGGGCGGCCGCGAGGCGTTTCGCCTTTACTCCCCTACCCGGATATGCTATAATGGTGTCCGCTGAATCAACCGCAAAACCCGGCAATAACAGCATGGTCAGGCTCTGGGAAAGGAGGGACCCCCATGACCGTGACTCCGGACACTCCGCTTACCGAATTCCCCGGCGTGGGGGAGGTACGGGCCAAAAAGCTGGACAAGCTTGGCCTGTCCACCGCCGCCGACCTGCTGACCTATTATCCCCGGGACTACGAGGACCGGCGGCAGATGTACACCGTCCGGGACGCCCCCCTGGAGGGCCGGGTCTGCATTGCCGCCATGGCGGCGGAGCACCCACGGAAAGCCCGTATCCGGAAGGGGCTGGAGCTGGTCCAGCTGAAGGTGGTGGACCACACCGGCGCCCTCCACCTCACCTTTTTCAACCAGGGCTATGTGGAAAAGGCCCTCCGGGCCGGGGAGGAGTACATCTTCTTCGGCACCGTGGAGGAGCAGGGCCGCCGCCGTACCATGGTCAACCCCATCTTCGAGCGGGTGGGCAAGCAGAGCTTCACCGGCTGCATCATGCCCATCTACCGCCTGACGGCGGGCATCTCCAACCATCTGCTGGCCTCCCTCACCCGGCAGGCTTTGGACTGCGCCCACACGGTCCCCGAGACTCTCCCTCCCTCCGTCCGCCGGGATCACTCCTTGGCGGAGCTGGAGTATTCCCTCCGAAATATCCACTTTCCGGAAAACGAGGAGGCCCTGGACCTGGCCCGGAAGCGGCTCACCTTCGAGGAGCTGTTTTATCTGGCGGTGGGCCTCGATTTTCTAAAGCGGCGGCGGGAATCCGGCGGTCCGGGCTGCGCCGTCCCCACCCGGCCCTTCCGGGAGTTTCAGGCCCTTCTCCCCTTCACCCCTACCCAGGCCCAGCGCCGGGCCATGGATGAGGCGGCCTTTGACATGGCCTCGGGCCGTCCCATGAACCGGCTGGTCCAGGGAGACGTGGGCTCGGGCAAGACCGCCGTGGCCGCCTACGCCGCTTGGCTGGCGGTCAAGGGCGGGTATCAGGCCGCCCTCATGGCTCCCACCGAGGTGCTGGCGGAGCAGCACTACCGCTCCCTGTTCGCCTTACTCTCCCCCGCCGGAGTGCGGGTGGGTCTGCTCACCGGAGCCATCCCTCCTTCGGAAAAAAAGAAGGTGCGAAAAGCCCTGGCCGATGGGGATATCGACTTCGTCATCGGCACCCACGCCCTCATCTCCGATGGGGTGGCCTTCCATCGGCTGGCCCTCATCGTGGCCGACGAGCAGCACCGCTTCGGCGTGGCTCAGCGTGCCGCCCTGGCAGGCAAATCGGAGTCCGGCGGGATGCCCGCCCCCCATGTGCTGGTCATGTCGGCCACCCCCATCCCCCGGACCCTGGCCCTCATCATCTACGGGGACCTGGACGTGTCCGTCATTGACCAGCTGCCCCCCGGCCGCACCCCTGTGGAGACCTACGTCATCCGGGAGGACAAGCGGCAGCGGATGTACAATTTTGTCCAAAAGCAGGTATCCCAGGGCCGTCAGGTCTATATCGTCTGCCCGGCGGTGGAGGAAAACCCCGACGCCGCCCTTCCCGGCGAGGAATCCCCCTCCCTGAACCTGAAAGCGGTAACGACCTATGCCGCCAAGCTGCAAACAGAGGTCTTTCCCGCGCTGCGTGTGGGCGTGCTCCACGGCAAGATGCGGCCCAAGGAGAAAGACGCCGTCATGGCCGCCTTTTCCGCCGGAGAGATCCAGGTGCTGGTAGCCACCACCGTCATCGAGGTGGGGGTGGACGTGCCCAACGCCTCCCTCATGGTCATTGAGAACGCCGACCGCTTCGGTCTGAGCCAGCTCCACCAGCTCCGGGGCCGGGTGGGCCGGGGCCGGCACCAGTCCTACTGCGTCCTGGTCACCTCCACCCGTAATCCCGACGCCATGCTGCGGCTGCGGACCCTGGCCTCCACCACCGACGGCTTCAAGATCTCCGAGGAGGACCTGAAGCTCCGGGGTCCCGGCGACTTTTTCGGCAACCGGCAGCACGGCCTGCCCCAGATGAAGCTGGCGGACCTGGCCGGGGACATGCGTCTGCTCAGCCAGGCCCAGGAGGCCGCCCGCCGCCTGCTGGAGGAGGACCCCTCCCTGGCCCGTCCGGAGAACCGCCCCGTTTGGGACCGGGTCAGGCAGCTTTTCGCCGACACCCCCGACATTTTTAACTGACAAGGAGAATCATCATGCTTACCTTCCGCGACATCACCGTCCAGGACCACGACCTGATCCTGCCCATGGTCCGGGACTTTTACCACACCGACGCCGTCCTCCACGAGGTGGACGCCGAGATCCTGGAGCGCACCTTCCGTGACGCCGCCGACCACGGTGAGGACCTGCTCCGGGGCGTGCTCATCAGCGTGGACGACCAGCCCGCCGGGTATCTCTATATCACCCAGTGTTACTCCGCCGAGGTGGGCGGCCGCTGCGTCTTTCTGGAGGAGATCTTCCTGAAGCCCGAGTTCCGGGGCCAGGGGCTGGGCCCCCAGGTCATGGCCTGGATTGAAAACCAGTACCCCTCTGCCCGCCGCTTCCGTCTGGAGGTCAACGAGGTCAACCGGGGCGCCGTCCACATGTACCAGAAGGCGGGCTATGATTATCTGCGCTATGATCAGATGGTCATTGACAAAGTGAAATAACGAGAGCTTTTGACAAAGGAGAGAGAAACATGAGTCATTTGGAACAGGTCCGGGCCATCCGCAACGAGGGCCCCGGCGTACACCACAACTGCTGCCAGTCCATTCTGGTCCCCTTCGCCCGGGAAATGGGGCTGTCTGAGGAGCAGGCCAACGCCCTGGGCGCCCACTTCGGCGCCGGGATGCGCCACGGGGCCGTCTGCGGCGCCCTCAGCGGGGCCATGATGGTGCTGGGAGCCATGGGCTATGGGGAAAAGGAGGCCGCCGCCCTCATCCGCCAGTACCGGGAGGACCACGGTGCCACCGACTGCGCCACCTTGCTCAAGGCCTCCCACGACCGTGGGGAGCCCCGAAAGGCCCACTGCGACGGTCTGGTCTACGAGATGGCCGAGGCCCTGGACCGGATCATCAGCCAGCGTTCCGAAGCCTGATCCAAATACAAACCCACTGTCCGCAGTTTTCCTTAGACGCGAACGCCCCGCCCTCCGGCACTGCCGGGGGCGGGGCGCTTTTTTCTTTCTTATTTCAGGTGCCAGATGTCCTCGTTATACTGCTCAATGGTCCGGTCAGAGGAGAAGTAGCCGGACTTGGCGATGTTGACCAGCATCTTCTGGGCCCAGGCATGGCGGTCGCCGTAATCGCGGACGGCCCGCTCCTTGGCAGCGATATAGTCCTCCACGTCCAGCAGGGCCATGAACCAGTCCTTGCTCTTCATGTCCTTCCACAGCACGGACAGGCTGGCCGGGTCGCCGATGGCCAGCAGCTCGGGAGACACCAGAAAGTCCACCAGCCGCTCCACGTCGGGACGGTGATAGTAGTCCAGGGGGCGGTAGCTGCCCTCGGCGTACATGCGGATCACCTCGTCGCTCTTGGCGCCGAAGGTGTAGATGTTCTCCGGGCCCACCAGCTGGGCGATCTCCACGTTGGCCCCGTCCAGGGTACCCAGCGTGACGGCGCCGTTGGCCATAAACTTCATGTTGCCGGTGCCGCTGGCCTCCTTGGACGCCAGGGAGATCTGCTCGGAGATGTCGCAGGCGGGGATCAGGCTCTCAGCCCAGGTGACGTTGTAGTTCTCCACCATGGCCACCCGCAGCCAGGGCCGGACCTGGGGGTCCTGCTCGATGAGCTGCTGGAGGGTCAGGATCAGATGGATGATGTGCTTTGCCATCACATAGGCGGGGGCGGCCTTGGCGCCGAAGATGACGGTGACGGGCCGCTCGGGCAGCTTGCCGCTCTTGATCTCCAGGTACTTGTAGATGATATACAGGGCGTTCATCTGCTGGCGCTTGTACTCGTGGAGCCGCTTGATCTGGATGTCAAACACCGAGTCGGGGTCCAGTTCCACACCCTGGGCGGCCCACAGCAGCCGGCACAGGCGGTCCTTGTTCCCCTGCTTCACCGCCAGCAGCCGGTCCAGCACCACCTTGTCGTTCTGATAGTCCAGCAGACCCTCCAGCTTCCGGGTGTCCCGCCGCCAGTCGGAGCCGATGCAGTCGTCAATGAGCGCGGCCAGCTCCGGGTCGCAGGCCTCCAGCCACCGGCGGAAGGTGACGCCGTTGGTCTTGTTGTTGAACTTCTGGGGATAGAGGTCGCAGAAGGGCTTCAGCTCCGAGTTCTTCAGGATCTCCGTATGGAGGGCGGCCACGCCGTTGACGGAGAAGCCGTAGTGGATGTCCATGTGGGCCATGTGGACCCGCTCCTGGCCGTCGATGATGGCCACACGGGGGTCGGGATGGGCTTCCTTCACCCGCTGGTCCAGCTCCAGGATGATGGGGACCAGCTGGGGCGCCACCTTCCGGATGAAGGCCAGGGGCCACTTCTCCAGGGCCTCGGCCAGAATGGTGTGGTTGGTGTAGGCGCAGGTCCGGCTCACCTGGTCGATGGCCATATTCACCGACATGCCCCGCTGGGTAAGCAGGCGGATCAGCTCGGGAATGACCATAGAGGGGTGGGTGTCGTTGATCTGGACCACCACATGGTCGGCCAGCTCCTCCAGACCGTAGCCCCGCTCCTCCAGCTCCTGGAGGATCAGCTGGGCTCCGGCGGACACCATGAAGTACTGCTGATAGACCCGCAGCAGCCGGCCCTTCTCGTCGCTGTCGTCGGGGTAGAGGAAGGAGGTCAGGTTGTGGGCGATGTCCGTCTTGTCAAAGCCGATGCCCACCCAGGGCTGGTCGGCGGGCTGCTCCACGTCGAAGAGATGGAGCCGGTTGGCGTACCCGTTGCCCGCTCCCGGGATGGCCACGTCGTACTGAACGGCCTTCAGCTCAAAACCGCCGAAGGGGACGTTAAAGGCCCGGCCGGTGGGGATAAGCCAACTCTCCTCCTCCAGCCAGGGATCGGGCTCCTCGGTCTGCTTGTTGCCGGCAAACTTCTGGTGGAACAGGCCGTAGTGATAGTTCAGACCCACGCCGTCTCCGGGCAGACCCAGAGCCGCGATGGAGTCCAGGAAACAGGCGGCCAGACGGCCCAGACCCCCGTTGCCCAGAGAGGGCTCGGGCTCCTCGGACTCGATGACTCCCAGGTCCCGGCCCATCTCAAACAGCAGGCTTCTCACCTGGTCGTACAGGCCCAGGGCCAGCAGGTTATTGGACAGCAGCTTGCCCATGAGGAATTCCGCCGAGAAATAATACAGCTTCCGTCCCGTCTGGGGCACCGGCCGGTCCTGGATCATGCGCCGGGTCATCAGCAGCAGGGCTTCATACAGCTGATGGTCGCTGCACTGGTCGGGGGAGCGTCCGAACCGCTCCTGGGTCATTTGAAAAAGCCGTTCTTTCAGTTCCATCGTCAAGTCTCCTCTCTGAGTGCCACGTTCTGGAAACGTTTCCACTTCCGATTACGGCGTCAGTATATCAGTTGGCTGGCCCAACGTCAAATGATTTTTCATAAAATTGTGCACAATTCTTTCCTTTTTTAACCAGAATCCCGAGGCAAACAGAATAAAAAACCAGGATCTTCTAAAGAAGACCCTGGTTTTGACGCAAATCTCTCTCAGGCTCCGGCGGGTACAGGTTCCTTTTTCCCCGGCAGGCGCTGGTACACACCCATCTCGTGGCGCAGCCGCTGGGCCAGTTCCGGACCGTAGCTGCCCGGCAGGGCCCGCCACTTCCAGTTTCCGCCCAGGGTGGAGGGGGTGTTCATCCGGGCCTCGCTTCCCAGGCCCAGCACGTCCTGGAGCTGCATCACCGCCAGATCGGCGCAGGAGGCCCAGGCCGAGCGCATCATGCCCCAGTGCCAGCCCTCTTCCTCGGTGAGGCGGAGATACTCCTTGGCGTATTCCACGTCCTTGGCGGGGGCGCTGGTCATCCAGCCCTGAATGGTGTCGTTGTCGTGGGTACCGGCGTATACCACGCAGTGTCTGGGATAGCAGTGAGGCAGGTAATCGCTGCCCGTGTCCCGGCTGTCAAAGGCAAACTCCAGCACCTTCATGCCGGGGTAGCCGGTCTCCTTCAGCAGCTGGCGCACCGTGTCGGTGAGGAAGCCCAGATCCTCTGCGATGATCTCCTTCTCCCCCAGGGCCTGGTTCACCGCCCGGAAGAACCCGACGCCGGGGCCGGGACGCCAGCGGCCGTTGCGGGCAGTCTCGTCCCCATAGGGGATGGCGTAATACTCGTCAAAGCCCCGGAAGTGGTCGATCCGCAGAATGTCGTAGACCTGGAACTGGGCGGCGATCCGGCGGATCCACCACTGGTAGCCGTCCTCCTTCATCTTCTCCCAGTCAAACAGGGGGTTGCCCCACAGCTGGCCGTCGGCGGAGAAGCCGTCGGGGGGACAGCCGGCCACTTCGGTGGGCCGGCCGTTCTCGTCCAGCTGGAACTGGGCGGGGTTGGACCACACGTCGGCGCTGTCCGCCGACACATAGATGGGCAGGTCCCCGATGATGGAGATGCCCTGCTCATTGGCGTATTTTTTCAGTCTGCTCCACTGGCGGAAAAACAGGTACTGCACCGCCTTCCAGAAGGCCACCTCGTCCGCCAGCTCCCGCCGGCTCTCCTCCAGCGCCTGGGGACGGCGCAGCCGCTCCTCCTCCGGCCACTGGAACCAGGAAACGCCGCCGTACTTGCCCTTCAGGGCCATGAACAGGGCGTAATCCTCCAGCCACTGGGCCTGACTGGCACAGAAGTCCGCAAAGCCGGAATCCTGCTTCTCCAGCAGCCGGCCGCAGGCCAGCCGCAGCACCGGGTAGCGCCGGACATGCAGCAATCCGTAGTCCACCGCGGCGGGGTCGTCGCCCCAGTTTATGCTCTCATACTCCGCCTTTTCCAGCAGCCCCTCCTCGGCCAGGTCGTCCAGGTCGATGAAATAGGGGTTGCCCGCGTAGGAGGAGAAGGACTGGTAGGGGGAGTCCCCATAGCTGGTGGGGCACACCGGCAGGATCTGCCAGCAGGACTGGCCCGCCTGGGCCAAAAAGTCAACAAATTCCCGCGCCGCGGCCCCCATGGTACCAATGCCGTAAGGGGCGGGCAGGGAGGAAATGGGCATCAGGATCCCCGATCTTCTCACGTTGGAATCCACCTTTCTGTGTATGGTTCGTTTCGAGCAGCTTATCCAGCCGCTCCGGCAGGGGGGCACACGCTCTCGCCCACCACCAGCTGGAAAGGGACCACCCCGTGGGTGGGGCCCCGCCGGCTCTCTATGCCGCGCAGCAGCACCTCGACCCCCTGCTCCGCCAGCCGCTGGGTGTCCTGGCGGACGGTGGTCAGCCGGGGCACCGCGTAGCGGGCTATGGAGATCCCGTCGTAGCCTACCACGGAAATATCCTCCGGCACCCGCTTGCCCAGATCCCGCAGGGCCCGGATAGAGCCGATGGCCATGACGTCGCTCATGGCAAAGATGGCGGTCAGATCGGGGCAGCGCTCCATCAGACGGTTGGTGGCGGCGTAGGCGTCGGCCATGGAGTAGCGGCAGGGCTCACACTGGCGCTCCCCGTCAAAGGGCACGCCCCAGCGGTCAAAGGCCGCCTTACAGCCCAGGATGCGGCGGTAGCTGATCTGAGAACAGGACCAGTTGCCGCCCAGAATACCGATGTTCCGGTGCCCCTGGCCCACCAGGTAGTCGATGGCCTGGTCGGCCCCGGCATCGTCGTCGGTGGTCATGCTGGACAGGTTGTCAAAGCCCAAGTCCCGGGCCGTGTTGGTCAGCAGGACGGAGGGGGTGCTGATTTCCTGAAACCGCTCCCGGAAGAAGTCCAGGTCGCCACCCAGGAACAGGAACCCCAGGGGCTTGCGCTCCCGGCACAGCTGCAGGGCGTAGGCCACCTCGTTGGCGTCCTCGTCCAGATAGTAGACGGCGGCGTCCCGGCCCCGGTCCCGCAGAAGCGACTGGATCCGCTCCACCAGATCGGCAAAGAGCATGTTTTGGGTGCCTTTTACCAAAATGGCGATGCTGGTGCCTGCCTGCTGCTTCAGATGCTTGGCGTTGTTGTTAGGGCGGAAGCCCTGTTCCTCCACCACCGCCATCACCTTCCGCCGGGTCTCTTCGCTGACGTCGGGGTGCTGGTTCAGCACCCGGGACACCGTGGCCACGCCGCAGCCCGACAACCGGGCGATATCCTTGATGGTCATCGTGTCCCCTCCTTTCCGGGTCTCCGCGATTCGCGCCCGCAGGCGCGAATCAAATCAGATCTGTTTTTTCGGCGGCTCCGCCGTCGAAAAAACTCCTCTCGGCCCGCAAGTGTGCGAGCGAAGCGAGTGCGCGCGACGGGCCGCAATCTCCTCAGGCAAGTGCCTTGCGCACTTGCCTGAAGTATTTTACCCCTTCACAGCGCCGGCCGCAACACCCTTTATGATGTGCTTCTGGCACAGCAGATAGACGATGATGATGGGGATGATGTTCATCATGATGGAGGCCATCATGGGACCCATCTCCACCTTGCCGAAACTGCCCCGGAAGTACTGGATCAGGATGGGAATGGTCATATAGCCCTTGGTGCGGTCCAGCACCAGATAGGGCAGCAGATAGTCATTCCACAGCCACATGGTCTCCAGAATGCCCACGGAGATCAGGGTGGGCTTCAGAATGGGCAACACCACCCGGAAGAAGGTCTGGATCGGATTGCAGCCGTCGATGAGGGCGGCTTCCTCGATCTCGATGGGGATGGACTTCATGAAGCCGCAGAACATGAACACGGCCAGTCCCGCGCCAAAGCCCAGATAGATGATGCAGATGGTATAGGGGCTGCTGAGATGCAGCCGGTCCGCCGTGGCGGACAGGGTGAACATCAGCATCTGGAAGGGGACGACCATGGAGAATACGAACAGATAGTAGAGGGCCTTGCTGTACCAGGCGTTGATCCGGGTGATGAACCAGGCGCACATGGAGCAGCACACCAGGATGAGCACCACCGAGCTGGCGGTGATGACCAGGCTGTACCAGAAGGCGGACAGGAAGCCCTTGGAGGTCAGTGCGTTGATATAGTTGTCCAGACCGGCGAAGCTCTCGGCGGTGGGCAGCTGGAAAGCGGTGCCAGTGCTGATGGAGGTCTCTTTTTTCAGAGAGTTGAACAGGATCATGAACACAGGGTACACCCAGGCGATACACAAAACGCCCAGGACCACGGTCAGCACACGGTCCTTCAGTGTCTGTCGCTTTGTCATTATTGCTGCACCTCCTTAGAGCGGGTCGCGCGGAGCTGGAAGAGAGAGATGGCGATGACCAGGATACAGAAGATCACAGCCTTGGCCTGGCCGTAGCCCTTCCACTGGGGCCCGGAGCGGCCGTAGAAAGTCTGATAGATGTTCAGCGCCAGCATCTCGGTCTTGTGGGCGGGATCGCCGCCGGTCAGGGCCAGGTTCTGGTCGAACAGCTTGAAGCCGTTGGTCAGGCTGAGGAACAGGCAGATGGTGATGGAGGGCATCAGGTTGGGCAGCTTGATCTTCCACAGGATCTGCCGCTCGGTGGCGCCGTCAATGCGGGCGGCCTCCAGATAGTCCCCCGGGATGGACTGCAAGCCGGCGATATAGATGATCATCATATAGCCGATCTGCTGCCAGCACATAAGGATGACCAGACCGATGAAACCGTAGGGGGCATGGAGGGACATCAGGGGCTTGCCCAGCAGGGTCAGAACGCAGTTGAGCAGGATGTTCCAGATATAGCCCAGCACGATGCCGCCGATCAGATTGGGCATGAAGTAGACGGAGCGGAACAGGTTGGTGCCCTTGATCTCCCGGGTCAGGGCCAGGGCGATGGCCAGGGCCGCGATGTTGATGGCCAGGGTGGACACCACGGTGAACAGGGCGGTAAACCAGAAGGAGTGGAGGAAATCCGCCTCCGTCAGGGCGTAAATATAGTTGGTCAGGCCGTTGAAGGTGGCCTTGTCAATGGTGATGAACCGGCAGAAGGACAGGTACAGGCCCTGAAGGAAGGGCCACACGAAGCCGATGATAAACGCCGCCAGCGTGGGCAGGACGAACACCGGCCAATATCGCTTGATCGCTTTTTCCACAATATCACTCCTAAAGAATCGTCTCTCTCCCCTTGGAGACTGTTGCGGTGCTGCCTGCGGCGGAACCGGATAAAAAAACGGGGCGGGCGGTAAGGCCCACCCCGTTTTTATCCGTGTGGCGTTAAACTCAGCCGTTCAGCGCGGCGTACTCGCTGGCCCAGCCGTCCACGAACTTGGAGACCACGTCGTCCCAGCTGCCGGTACCGGCGGCGTAGGCGGTCAGAGCGTTGCCCACCTCGTTCTTCCAGTTCTCAGAGGGCATGGTGGGGAAGTTCCAGGACACAGGCATCTTGCCCTCGGCGGTGTAGGCGGCGTCCTGCTTGACGAACAGGTTGGGGGACTCCTGAGCGCCCTTGAAGGGGATGACGAAGCCCATGTCCTCGGCCATGGCCTTGGTGCCCTTCTCGGAGGTGGCGCACCAGTACATGAAGTCCAGAGTGGCCTGGATGTCCTCCTCCTTGGCGGAGTTGTTGACGCACCAGTAGTTCTCAGTACCGGTGCACAGGCCCTGGTTGGCCTCGTCGCCGGCGCCGATATAGATGGGGATCATGGCCAGATCGTCGTCAGTGAACTTGCCCTCGCCCACCAGGTTGCCGTACTCCCAGGAACCGTTCTGGAAGAACACGGCCTCGCCGGCCAGGAACTCGTTGCGGGAGTCGTCGCCGGTCTTGCTGGACAGGACGGCGGGCTCGCAGGTGGAGTTGTTGATATACAGGTCAAAGATGGCCTTGTAGTTGTCCAGGTAGGTGCCCTCGATGGCGTCGGTGGTGCCGATACCCTTGTCCTGATACTCGAAGTACAGGGGCAGGTTAGCCAGGTGGGTCTTGAAGCGCCAGTCGGAGGAGCCGTCCATGCCGGCGGAGGAGAAGGCGGCAAAGCCCAGCTCGTCCTTGCGGGCGGTGATGTCCTCGGCCACCTTCTTCAGATCGGCGAAGGACTGGATGTCCTCGATGGAATAGCCGGCCTTGGCCAGCAGGGTCTTGTTGGTGATGATGCCGTAGGACTCGATGACGTAGGCGATGCCGGCAACAGTGTCGCCGTCCTTCAGGGCATAGCCGTCGGAGGTCAGCTCACCATACACGGCGGAGCCGCTCAGGTCATAGCAGTAGTCCTTCCAGTTGGCCAGACCCACGGGGCCGTTGACCTGGAACAGGGTGGGCGGGGTGCTCTTGGCGATCTCGCTCATCAGGGTCTGCTCATAGGTACCGGAGGCGGCGGTGACCACGGTGACGGGCACGCCGGTCTCCTCAGTGTAGGCCTTGGCCAGGTTCTGCCAGGCCTCGTCCTGCTCGGGCTTAAAGTTCAGGTAATAGACGGAGCCGGTAGCAGCGGGCTTGCTGCTGTCGCCGGCGGCACTGCCGCTGGATGCGGGGGTGTTGGTGTTTCCGCCGCCGCAGCCGGCCAGCAGAGACAGAGACATGGCCGCTGCCAGGGCCAGGGCAAAGATCTTCTTGCTCATTCCAATATTTCCTCCTTAAAAATCTCGCGGAATATTTTTTGGAAACGTTACTGGAAACGTTTCCACTTCCTACATGCATAATCATATCAGCCTCTCAGCCAAAATACAAGGTTTTTTTGACGGATCCGAACAATTTTGTCGGATTGCTGAAATCTTTTCTTCTGTTTTGTACAATATCCCCATCTTTTCCGGTCCCTCTTCCGGCCCTTCGGCGCAGATTTTCGTTGTCATTTTCTTATCCATCCGCTATAATATAAAAATAAGAATCTCTACTGACCGGGTGCCTCTCCCATGGGCGCCCGCAACAACAACAGAAACCAGCGGGAGGGAGTTCCATGAGCAACTATGTGATTTCCATCAGCCGGGAATTCGGCAGCGGCGGCAGATTGATCGGCAAGCGGCTGGCCGCCCGTCTGGGCATCCCCTGCTATGACCGGACTATTATTCAAAAGACCTCGGAAAAGAGCGGTCTTTCCCCCGACTTCATCGCCCGGGCGGAGGAGCGGGCCCGCAGCCGCTTCCACCTGTCCATCACCCCCATCGGCATCGGCACCTCCACCCTGGCCCACCAGGGCGTCCCCGTCAGCCATCAGGCCTTTTTCGCCCAGGCTGAGGTCATTCGGGAGCTGGCCGACGAGGGCCCCTGCGTCATCGTGGGCCGGTGCAGCGACTATGTGCTGGGGGCGCGGCCCGAGTGTCTGAAGGTCTTTATCCACGCCGACCTGCCCAGCCGGGTAGCGCGCTGCGTGGAGGAATACCACATCCCCTCCGACGATATGGAGCGCCGGATTTCCGAGATGGACCGGGGCCGGGCCAACTATTACAACTACTATACCGGCCACACCTGGGGCGAGATGCGCCGCTACGACTTGACCCTGAACTCCAGCGTCACCGGCATCGACGGCGCGGTGGATCTGATCGCCGCTCTGGTCCAGGCCCGTGCGGCCCGGGACGCCGCGGTGTAACATCCGTCATTTTCCGTCCGTTATTTATGGTAGTATGACCAGGAAAGGAGCCCCTATGCCTGTCAGCCCTCTCCCCCGCATCCAGATCTCTGGAGAAGCCGGACATATGAACAATTACGAGGCGGCCGTCCGCGACGCGGGCGGTCTGCCTGTCTCCGGATACGCTCCCGATCCCGACCTGAGCTGTGACGGTCTTCTCCTGTGCGGCGGGGGCGACATCGAGCCCTCCCGCTTCGGCCAGGAGAACCGGGGCTCCCAGCCCCCCGACCTGCTGCGGGACCAGGCGGAGCTGGAGCTGTTCCACGCCTTTTTCCAGGCCGGAAAGCCCATCCTGGGCATCTGCCGTGGGATGCAGCTGATCAACGTGGCTCTGGGCGGCGATCTGATCCAGGACCTGCCGCCGGAGCAAAAGCCCTTCCACGGCGGCGCGGACCACGATCTGGTCCACCCCGTCCGATCCGCCGAGGGCTCCCTCCTGCGCCAGCTCTACGGCCCCGTCTTCCCGGTGAACAGCACCCACCACCAGGCGGTGGGCCGGCTGGGTGCCGGATTGGAGGCCACGGCCTGGGCGGAGAGCGGCTTTGCCGAGGCCATCGTCCACCGCTCCCTGCCTGTCAGGGGCTTCCAGTTCCACCCCGAGCGGATGTCTTTCCAGCACCGCCGGACGGATACGGTGGACGGTGCGCCCCTGCTGTGCCGCTTTGTTGCCCTCTGCCGGCATTGAACCGGTCTGTTTACCCTTCCCAATGACACGGGGCGGCCACGCCCCAGGAGGTCCCCACACCATGTTTTTTCCACCATCTGTTCGCCGGCTGCTGGCCGCCTGTCTGGGTCTGCTGCTCTGCCTGACCCCTGAGGCGGCCTTCGCCCTTCCTACGAAGGACCGGGTGGCGGCCATCCCCGCCCCCTCCCCCTACTCGCAGGAGTCCGACCCCGCCTCCGACTACCGGGCCGCCCGGCAACGGCTGTCCCGGCTGGACTATGACTCCGACCAGATCCGCACCCTTTGGGGGCGGCTGGGCCCTCAGTTGATCGCCCAGCTGGACAGCGGCGCCCTCTCTTCCCAGAAGCTAGAATACCTGCTTCTCCCCAACTGTTCCCCGGAGCTGCTGGAGCGCTGTCTGGCCTATGCCCGGACCGCTCCGGACCTGTCCCCGGAGCAGGTGGTCCTGCAAGTCCGCATCGGGCTGGACCGGCCCTTCTACACCTCCATGGAGGAGGTCCAAATTCTTGAGGATCCCGCCGTCCTGGTCAACAAATACCACCCCCTTCCCGCAGATTATGTACCGGAGCTGGAGCCTCTGGGCTCCTCCTACGGCTCCGGCGCTCTGGCTCCCGCCGCCGCCCAGGCCTTCCGGCAGATGGCGGACGCCGCCCGGCTGGAGGGCGTCTCCCTGCGCAGCGTGTCCGCCTACCGCTCCTACGCCACCCAGGAAAGGCTCTACCGGGACTACCTTTCCCAGGGCAGCCAGCGCTGGGTGGACACCTTCTCCGCCCGGCCGGGCCACTCCGAGCACCAGACCGGTCTGGCGCTGGACATCAACGTAGCCCGGATCAGCGCCCACTTTGAGGACACGGCGGAGTTTGCCTGGCTCCAGGAGCACTGCGCCGAGTACGGCTTTATCCTCCGCTACCCAGAGGGGAAGGACGACCTCACCGGCTACCGCTTCGAGCCCTGGCACTACCGCTATGTGGGCACGGAGATCGCCCAGGCCTGTACCGAAGGTGAGCTGACGCTGGAGGAATACACAGCCTCCCTCCCTGTCTCCGGGGATTACGAGGTCCCCGCCCTGTTTTGGCAGGGCGATCCTCTGGACCTGGGGCCGGGGGAGTTGCTGCTGGACGGCGTTTCCTACCTCTCCCCCCAGTACCTCGCCCCCTGTTTAGGCTGGTCCGTGGAAGCCGACGGCCCGCGGCTGGTCCTCTCCGGCGGCGGACACCGGCTGGTCCTCTCCCCCGGCCGCAGCTGCCGGTTGGACAGCCGTTCCCTGCGCCTGGGCTCCCCCGCCCTGGAACTGGACGGGTCCTTGTACCTCTCCCTGGACGACCTGTGCGCCCTTCTCTCTCTGGAAGCCGACCCTGTGGACGGAGGTCTGGAGCTGACGCATCTCCTCCCTGACCCGTTGATTCTTTAAAAAAAACCGCAGGACCCTCCCCAACGGGAGGGCCCTGCTTTTTTAGAACGTATTACGCCCGGTCCCGGGCCACGATGACCCGCAGGCGTCCGCCTTCCGAGTCCGCCTTGTCGTACCAGCCGGTGAGGGTGAAATTCCACTCCTCCGCCCTGGCCAGGGAGGACAGGTAATAGGCGCCGTTCCGGTACTCATAGACCGCCACGCCGTCGGACAGGGTATGGCTGACGCTCTTGGCCATGAACCGGCCCTCCCGTACCTCCCCCGCTCCGGCGCTGGTAAGGGAGTACAGACCGTCGGGTGACTGGAGGGTGCCTTTCAGCCGGACGGGCCCCTTGTCCACCGGATACCGGGTGGTGGACTGGGCGATCCGGCCGGTCTGACCGCCGAAATCCAGCTCATAGGTGTAGTAGGTGCTGAACTCCCCCATGTCCGCGCCCTCCCAGCTTGTGAGAATCCCATACTGGTGCATGTCGCCGGTGACGTCGCTCAGAATCAGCCGGTCGATCTCCCCGGCGCTGTTTTTGGAGCAGTACCGCACCATGGAGCCGGACAGGCTCACCCCGGCCAGACGGCCCGGGTAGACCCGGACTCCCCGGCTGCCGCTGACGTCCAGGATCTCCACGTCTCCGGCCAGGGCGGTGTTCCCCACCTTGGTGCCGGCGGCGTTCACCGTTCCACTGAGGGAGGCGGCGGGCAGCTTTTTCAGCACGGTTTTCCCCGTGTCAGAGACCTGGGCTTGGACCAGGTCCCCTTCCTTCAGGCCTGACGGGGCCTCATAGCGGTAGCTTTTGCCGTCGGTGGCCAGTAAAAGGGCGGTCCGGGCGGTGTAGACGCCCCCCTTTCCGTCAGGATAGGCGCTGTTTTCTATGGCGGTGATCAATCCGATCTGGTCCACGGTATCGGCGACCGCCTCCGCCACGGCGGCCACGCCGCCATCCCGGCCCAAAAGCAGGGTCACCCGGTCCCCCAGGCCGTATGCACCCAGGTCGGACAGGGCGTAGGCCGCCGCCGCGGTCTCAATGGGGCAGGTCCGCCCCGCCACCGTCACCGAAGCGGGATCGGAGGCAGAGGGCTCCAGGGCCTGGACGGTGCCGGTGACCCGGTCGCTGTACGCCCAGAGGGTGTTCAGCCCCCGGTTCCAGTAGACCACGTCCAGCTCCTCAATGGCCGAGGGAAGGGAGGCCTTTCCCTCCCGCCAGACCTTGGCGTTCTGGACGGGGAACGGGATGGCCGACTGCCAGTCCCCCTGAGCCACCACCGGGCCCTCCATGGACCGGTTGATGAGGGCCACCAGGTCGATCTCCCCTGCCCCGTTCAGGCTGTGTCCCAAGGTCTCCAGATAGGGCCGCCCCTCTCTCGTCTCCGCCGTCATCAGGTTATAAAACAGGTACATGGCGTCCCGGCGGGTGAGGGGCTCGGAGGCGGCGGAGGCCGTCACGCCCCGGTCCAGCTTCAGACTGCGGTACATGGCCAGCTGTCCCGTGGGATAGGCCCCGGGAAAGTCGGCGGGGCCATAGCCCAGCAGCCGGAGAACGATGGTGACCCCCTCGGCCAGATTGATCCGGCTGTCGGGTCGGAAGGTGCCGTCTGAATAGCCCGAGATCAGGCCGGCGGCCACCCCGGCCTCCACATAGCCGGAAGCCCAGTGCCTCCAGCTCACGTCGGGGTAGGGGGAGGAGGCCGCCTGGCCCACCTGCTCCCCGCCGGGGGACGCCTTCACCGCCATGGTGATGAACTCCGCCCGGTTCACCGGGCCGGACAGGTTCATGTCGCCGTTGGCGTCTCCCACCATGATGCCCAGGGCGTTGACCGCCCGGACCACCTCCCCCTCGGAGACAGCGGCCGGGGCCGCCCAGGCGGGGAGGGCCAGGGACAGGACCAGACATACCGCCAGCAGGGCGGCGGATACGCGATGCTTCTTCATCTTTCAAAACTCCTTTATGTCACAGTGCGCCGCGAAGAGCGGAGCGGGAAGATATGGAGAGGCCAAGGCCTTCCGTTCTCCTGATCTCCACGCCCAAATCAATCGTAGCGCAGGGCGTCGATGGGATTCAGCTTGGCGGCCTTATTGGCGGGCAGGTATCCGAACAGGACGCCGATGCCCACCGACACGCCGAAGCTGGTCAGAATGGCGCTCAAGGTGGGGGTAGCGTTGAAGGTGATCCCGCTGGCCCCCAGACTCTCCACCAGCATCCCGCCCAGAAGGGAGCCCAGTCCCATTGCCACCAGGCAGCCGAACAGGATACCCAGCAGGCCGCCCATGGCCGAGGTGGTCCCCGCCTCGATGATGAACTGGCGGCGGATGTCCCGCCGCTTGGCCCCCAGGGATTTGCGGATGCCGATCTCCCTGGTCCGCTCGGTGACGGAGACCAGCATGATGTTCATGATGCCGATGCCCCCTACCAGCAGGGAGATAGCCGCAATGGCCACCAGCACCAGCATGGCAATGCCCATCATGGAGTTGATCATGTTCACCTGGTCCAGCATGGACTCGATGTAATAGGCGTTATACCAGGCGTCCTCGTCCTTGTAAAAATCCTGGAGGAAGTCCCGCAGCAGGCTCTGGGCGGCTGCCACCGTGTCCCGGGAGGTCGCGGTGATCTGGTACAGGGAGACATAGCGGCCGCCGGACATTTGCAGGGCGTTCTCATAGGGGATATAGACCCGGTCGTCGCCTCCCCCCTCCCGCAGTTCGTCGCCTCTCTGGGCCAGCACACCCACCACGGTATAGGGAATGCCGCTGATGGCCAGGGTCTTGCCCAGGGCGTCGCCCTGGAAGGCCTCCCGCTCCAGATAGGCGCCAATGACGCACACGTTCTGCCGCAGGGCCACATCCACATATTGCAGGTAGCGGCCCTTGGCAAGGGTGTCCCCGTCCAGGGTACTGCCCGTCTCCCGGCGGTACATGGCCTCGCTGACGCCGTAGACACCGGTCCGGGCAAATTCCGCGCCCCCCCGGCGCACCCCCTGGCCCCCGGAGACCCAGGGGCTGATGCCGCTGAACACCTGGGGATTCTCGTCGATAAAGGCGTACATTTCCTCCGGCGTGATGTTGCTGGTGGTACCGTCGCCCATGCCCCAGGTGTAGGCGTAAATTTGGTTCACGCCCACCTTTTCCACCTGCTGCTCCACCATGCCGGTAAGTCCGTTGCCTAGGGAGATGATAATGATGACCGCCCCCACGCCGATGATGATGCCCAGCATGGTGAGGAAGGAGCGCATCTTGCTGGTCTGGAGGGACTTCAGGGCCAGCTTAAAGGCCTGGGTCACATTCATGGCGTTTCCTCCTCTCCCTCTCCGGGCTGGACCACGGCACGGGGGTCGTGGGCATCTCCGTCATAGATGACCTTCCCGTCCTGGAGGCGGATGATCCGGTCGGCTTTGACGGCGATGGAGTTGTCGTGGGTAATGAGGACCACCGTGTCCCCCTCCCGGTTCAGCTTTTTCAGAAAGGCCAGCACCTCCCGGCCCGTCCGGGAGTCCAGTGCGCCGGTGGGCTCGTCGGCCAGAATGACCGAGGGCTCCCCGGCCAGAGCCCGGGCGATGGACACCCGCTGCTGCTGGCCGCCGGACAGCTGGGAGGGCAGATTTTTTCGCTTGTCCGCCAGCCCCACCCGCTCCAGAGCCCGGAGAGCCCGCTCCTGCCGCTCCTCGGCGGCCACTCCGGCATAGAGCAGGGGCAGCTCCACGTTTTCCAGCACCGTCAGCTTGGGGATCAGGTTGTACTGCTGGAAAATAAAACCTAGCATTTTATTGCGGATCTCCGCCTGCCGGTCGTCGTCCATGGTGGACACGTCCACGCCCCCCAGATGGTAGCTGCCGGAGGTGGGCACGTCCAGACAGCCGATGATGTTCATGGCGGTGGACTTGCCGGAGCCCGACTGACCCACAATGGCCACGAACTCCCCCGGATCAATGGCCAGACTGACACCGTCCAGAGCGTGGACCTCCTCCTCCCCCATGGGGTAGATTTTATATACATCTTTCAATTCAATGAGATGCTCCATGGGCTCAGCCTCCCGCCGGGGCGCCGATCCCCGTATCCTGATAGGCGATGGTATCCCCCTCAGCCAGTCCGGAGGTGATCTCAATGTAATGGTCGTCGCTGAGACCCAGGGTGACGGTCCGTTCCTCCAACTTGGAGGGGGCCGCCAGAGTGCCGTCCTCGGCCAGGGCCTCCTTCGGGGCCACCAGCACCTTGTCCCCCCGGCTCACCGCCTCCACAGGCACGGTGAGGACCCCGGCGGCGGTGTCTCCCTGGATGGTAGCCGACACGTTCATCCCGGGCTTCAGCGCGCCGTACTCCTCCACCAGGATGGTGGCGGGATAGGTGGTAAAGCCGTTGGTGGTGGTGCCGTTGATGCTTACCCGGTCCACCACGCCCCGGAAGGTCTGGCCGGGCAGGGCAGCGGCGGTAAGCTCCACCTGCTGGCCCGGCTGTATCTTGCCGATGTCCAGCTCATTGACGTTCATCGTCAGGATGAGGCAGCTCAGGTCATAGATGACCGCCAAACTTCCCGAATTGATGCCGTCCACCTTGTCCCCGGCCTTCACGTTCTTTTCAATGACGGTGCCGGAGATGGGCGCGGTGATGGTGTAACTCTCCAGCGCGTCCCGGGCCCGCTGGCAGGTCAGCTGGGCGTTTTCCACCGAGATGGCGGCGGACTCCAGCGAATCCTTCAGCGTGGAACCTCCCAGGGTGACCAGGGGAGTCCCGGCGGACACCCTGCTGCCGGCGGTGACCGGCACGTCTATGACCTGGCCGGAGGTCTGGGCCACCACGGTCTGGCGGGACCAGGCCTCAAAGCTTCCGCTGCCGGCACAGGCGGTCTCTCCCACCACGGCGGTGGCGGAGGTCTCCTCGGTCAGGGCCCCGGGGTTGGACACCCGAAGCTTTACCGGCCGCACCAGCGCGCCGCCCGCCCCCACCAGATCGGCGGAAGCCACCGACTCCACGGTGCCGGGCAGGGTCTCCAGCGTCCCGGCGATGGTCACCTGGGCGGACTGGCCGGAGGCCAATCCGGCAGCGTCAGCAGACTGGAAGGGCAGCGTCAGGGTCATCACCGAGGTGTCCGCCACTTCGGCGATGGGGCTGCCCGGGGACACCAGGTCCCCCTCCCGGACGTAGACCTGCTGGACCACCCCGGCGGCGGAGGCAGTCACCTTTTGCCCGGCCGCCAGCTGGTCGTAGCTCAGCTGGGCCTGCCGCAGGGAGAGCTGGGCCTGCTGAAGGCCCACCTCCGCCTCCCCCGCGTCGATGCGGTAGAGCAGATCTCCCTTCTCCACCCAGTCCCCCACCTCCAGGGGGGCCTCCAGCACCTCGCCCGTGACCAGGGCGTCCACTTGGTAGGACTCGATGGCCCGGATCGTTCCGGCCCCGTCCACCGACGCCGTCAGGTCCCGGCGCTGGACGGTGTCCAGGCGGTACTGCCCCGCCTCTGTCCCGCCGGCGCTCCGGTCGGGCCGGAGGAAAAACCACCCCGCCGCCAGAGACGCCGCCAGCAGGACTGCCAGCGCTGGGAACCACTTTTTTCTCTTTTTAGGCAGCTTGAGCTTGGGGACGCGCCCCCGTCCCGTCTCCTGTTTCCCGGGGACCTGTTCTCCGGTCCCCCGCTCCTTAATCTGAGTCGCTTCCATAAGTCAGTCTCCTTTGGGGCCCGGCGGAACACGGGCCTATGGTTTCAGATGTCATTGTAGCGGACAAAGCTTATATTCCCCGGAAGAAATCATAAAAGTTTCATTAAATTTCCATTTTTCTCCCGTTCGCCGTCCACGGTACACCTTCCACCAGGGGGAAAGTCAAGGGGAAATGGTCGAAAAAAGACCGTCTGTCACGGATGACCCACAGGGTCCCGCAACAGGCGGTCTTGATCGGTTCAGTTCAGCTCCAGACAGCTCAGGATGGCGGCGGCCACGCCCTCCTCCCCGTTGGAGGGGGCCGTCCGGCAGGCAATTTCTCTGATGGCGGCGGAGGCGTTGCCCATGGCGATGGGGGTCCCCACCGCCTTCAGCATGGGCAAATCGTTATCGCTGTCCCCCACGGCGGCGCAGTCCTGGAGGGGCACGCCGTACATCATGGCCAGCAGCGCCAGGGTCTTCCCCTTGTCCACCCCGGCGGCCACCACCTCGAAATCGTGGTTGTTGGAGCAGGTCAGCTCCACCCCCGGCAGGGCTTTCAGCGCCTCCAGGGGATAGGCGGACGGGTTCCAGTCCCCGTGGATCTTGGTCAGGGGCAGGCCGTGCTCCTCCATATAGGCCAGGGGGTCCTCCGTCAGAACGGCGTTGTCGTGGAAGGCTGGATAGGGGTAGGTCCGCAGCAGGGAGTCCTTGGAAAAGGGGTCCAGCAGGATCTGGTCCCCGGCGAAGATCATCAGCTCGATCTGCCGTCCCAGGCACAGCTCCAGCACCCGCCGGTCCGAGGGCTCGGGGATGTCCCGGCGGCGGAGGACCATGCCAGTGCTTCCGTCCACCAGGGCCGCGCCCCCCAGGCAGGAGATCAGGTTGTCGCAGCCCGCCTCCCTGGCAAACCAGATGGCCTCGGGGATGGGCCGGCCGGTGTTCAGCACCACCCGTACTCCGGCCGCCCGGGCCCGGGCGATGGCCTCCTTGGCCCCCGGGGTGATCCTCCCCGACGGGTCCAGCAGGGTGCCGTCCAGGTCCAGGGCAATCAGTTTTATCATACAATCATCCTTCCGGTGGTGCGTCCGGTCCCGGGACGGCACCATCACTCAATTTCTAACGCTTACAAAAACAGGCTCCCCAGCTGGTACACCAACATGGACACCACATAGGCACAGCCCAGCTGCCACGCGATGGAGAACCAGGCCCACTTTTTGCTGTTCATCTCCTTGAACAGGGTGGACACGGCGGCCACACAGGGGACATAGAGCAGCACAAAGACCAGCATGGAGAAGGCAGACAGGGGGGTAAAGCCCGTCATGGCGGCGGCCACCTCTCCGCCGGACGCGGTGAGGGAGAAGCCGTAGAACATGGACAGGGAGGATACCACCATCTCCTTGGCGATGAAGCCGGTGAGCAGGGCCACGGCGGCCTGCCAGTGTCCGAAGCCGCAGGGGGCGAAGACAGGGGCAAGGACCGAGCCCAGGGCCCCCAGCATGCTGTCCGAGGCGTCCGATACCATATGCAGGGAGAAGTCGAAGGACTGGAGCAGCCACAGCAGCATGGACATGAGCAGAATCAGGGTGCCCGCCTTGACCAGGAAGCCTTTCACCTTCTGCCACACATGGGTCATCATATTGCTCAGGGAGGGCAGGCGGTAGGGGGGCAGCTCCAGCACAAAGGGGGCGGGTTCCCCGGCGAAGAGGGTACGCTTGAACAGCAGACCGGACAGGATGCCCGTCACCATGCCGATGACGTACAGCCCGAATACCACCAGCCCCGCCCAAGGCCCGAAGAAGGCGGAGGCGATGAGGCCGTATACCGGCAACTTGGCGGAGCAGGACATGAAGGGGACCAGCAAAATGGTCATCCGCCGGTCCTTCTCGTTCTCCATGGTCCGGGCCCCCATGATGGCGGGCACGGAACAGCCGAAGCCCATGAGCATGGGGATAAAGGCCTTGCCGGACAGGCCGAACCGCCGCAGCAGCCGGTCCATGATAAAGGCGGCCCGGGACATATAGCCCGAGTCCTCCAGGAAGGACAGGAAGAAGAACAGCAGGGCGATCTGGGGCAGGAAGGTGAGCACCCCGCCCACGCCGCCGATGATGCCGTCGCACAGCAGGGAGATGAGGACCTGGGACACGCCAAGCCCGGTCAGCGTGCCGTTCAGCCACAGGGACAACGCATCCATCCCCGCCCCCACCAGATCGGACAGCCAGGACCCGAAGGGTCCGAAGGTGACGGCAAACATCAGGAGCATGGTGCACAGGAAGAGGGGGATGGCAAAGACCTTGTGGGTGACCACCCGGTCCACCTTATCGCTGAAGGTGGCCTGTCCGGCCCTCTGGCCCTTGACCACCGCGGCGGACACCACCTTTTCAATGTACTGGTAGCGGCTGTCAGCGATCAGGGTCTCCCGGTCCCCCAGGTCGCTGGAGTTCTCGTACTCCGCCACCACTTCCTCCAGCCGGTCCTCCACCTCTGAGGGCAGGGCCAGCGCCTTGGCCACGATATCGTCCCCCTCCAGCAGCTTGATGGCGGCCCAGTGGGCGGGCAGGCCGGCGGCGTAGGCGTAGTCGTGAATCAGCTCGCCCATGCGGTGGTGGATATCGTGGGTAAAGTCGTCATACAGGTCGTCAGGCTCGATGGTGCAGCCCAGGTGCATCTGCCGGTGGGCGGTGTGGAGCAGCTCCTCCAGTCCCTCCCCCGTCCGGGCGGTAATGGGGACCACGGGGACTCCCAGCTCCTTGGTCAGCCGGTCCACGTCGATCCGGTCTCCCCGCTTGTTCACCTCGTCCATAAAGTTCAGCGCCACCACGGTGGGCCGCTCCAGCTCCAGCAGCTGGACAGTGAGGTACAGGTTCCGTTCCAGGTTGGTGGCGTCCACGATGTCAACGATACAGTCAGGCGCCTCCCCGATGATGAAGTCCCGGGCCACGATCTCCTCCATGGAGTAGGGGGACAGGGAGTAGATGCCGGGCAGGTCCACCACCGTCAGCACCTTTTCTCCCATGCGGGCGGTGCCCTCCTTCTTCTCCACGGTGACGCCGGGCCAGTTGCCCACATACTGGTTGGAGCCGGTGAGGGCGTTGAACAGGGTGGTCTTGCCGCAGTTGGGGTTGCCCGCCAGGGCGATGCGCATGGGGCGGCTGTCATGGGCGGAGGCGTCGTACCGGGAGCCGTGCTCCTCCAGCTCGTGCTCGTGGTCCCGCAGCTGACGGCGGACCGCCTCCGGGTCGCGGACGTGCTGGGTCATGGCGCTCTTCCGACCGCCCTCCCGCCGGGGCTGGCCCATGACGATCTGCTCCGCGTCCGCCCGGCGCAGGGACAGCTCATACCCCCGGAGGCTCACCTCCAGGGGATCTCCCAGGGGGGCGATCTTGGTCACCTTCACCTGGGTCCCGGGGGTCAGCCCCATATCCACCAGGCGGCGCTTTACCGCCCCCGACTGGTTGCCCACCGACAGGATGATCCCGCCCTGGCCGGGAGCCAGGTCGTTCAATGTTTTGGTATCCGGCCGTTTTGTCTGTTCCATCAGTAAATCCCTTCTCTTGGATCAGAATTATCCAAGTAGATTATACGAGAGGCATCCCGGGTTTTCAAGACAAAGTTACCCATAACAAACTCCTCCGGGTGCAGAAAAGGAGCGCCCAAACAGGGCGCCCCTTTGTGCAGGTTTTAACGTCTGTTCCGTGGCGCAAAAAAGGAGCACCCCTCGGGTGCTCCTTTCATGCTCGCGTGATTAAGCCAAGGCGGCGGTAATGATAGCCATGGAATAGTTTCCCGCAAACATTGTTTTTGCGGGAAACTGTTCATTTAAATTTACGGCGCACAGCGCCGCCCCGCCCGTGGCGGGGGTCGGTCTATTCCATGGCATAAAAAGGAGCACCCCTTGGGTGCTCCTTTCATGCTCGCGTGATTAAGCCAGGGCGGCGGTGATAATAGCCATGGAATAGACCTCCTGGGCATTGCAGCCGCGGGACAGGTCGTTGATGGGGGCGTTCAGGCCCAGCAGGATGGGGCCGTAGGCCTCAAAGGAGCCCAGGCGCTGGGCGATCTTGTAGCCGATGTTGCCGGCGTTGATGTCGGGGAAGATGAAGGTGTTGGCGTAGCCGGCCACCTTGGAGCCCTTGCACTTGGTCTGGGCCACGCGGGGAGAGACCGCGGCGTCGAACTGCAACTCGCCCTCGATGGGGACGTTGGGCATGGCCAGCTTGGCCTTCTCGGCGGCGTTGCGCATCTTGTCCACGTCCTCGCCCTTGCCGGAGCCCAGGGTGGAGTAGCTCAGGAAGGCCACCTTGGGGTCAATGCCGAAGATCTTGGCGCAGGAGACGGTCTCGGAGGCGATCTCCACCAGCTCGTCCTCGTTGGGCTTGATGTTGATGGCGCAGTCGGCCATGGCCAGCACGTCGTTGTCGCCGGTGGCGGAGGGGCGGACCAGAATGAAGCAGGAGGACACGATGGAGTTGCCCGGCTTGGTCTTGACCAGCTGGAGGGCGGGACGGACGGTGTCGGCGGTGGAGTAGGTGGCGCCGCCCAGCAGGGCGTCGGCCTCACCCATGGCCACCAGCATGGTGCCGAAGTAGTTGCCCTTCTTCAGCGCGGCGCGGCAGTCGTCCTCGGTCATCTTGCCCTTGCGCAACTCCACCATGCGCTTGACCATGGCGTCCATGCCGGCATAGGTCTCGGGGTCGATGATGATGGCGCCCCGGATGTTGAAGCCGGCCTCCTCGGCGGCGGCCAGGACCGCGGCCTCGTTGCCGATGAGGACGGGGGTCAGGAAGGTACCGGACAGCAGACGGGCGGAGGCCTCCAGGATGCGGGGGTCGGTACCCTCGGTGAACACGATCTTGCGGGGATGGGCTTTCAGGATCTCGATCAGCTTCTTGAACATATATATTCCTCCAAAATTGAAATCTGGCGCGAAAATACGCGGCTTTCTGGTGACTATGGTAGCATCTCCCGTTTCAAAATGCAAGGGGATTCCCCCCACTTTTCCCTCCTTCTTTTTCGATCTATCCCGACCGCGCCCGCCGGCTTGTCCAAAGGCCCGCCGCCAAACGCCGTTTGGGCGTTCCGGGCCGCCTCCGCGGCAGGGGTGCGGGGCTGTCCCGCGCAGCTCACCCAGAATTTTTCCCCATTTTCCTCTTTACGCCATGTATTGTTTTCAGGTATACTATACCAAGTGTATTGCAGATATATGAGGTGAACGCTTGTGAACGAAGAATTTTCCCGCACCCTCTCCCTCCTCCGCCAGGAGAATGGGGTCAGTCAGCGCACCGCGGCCGCGGCTCTGGGCATCTCCCAGGCTCTGCTGAGCCACTATGAAAACGGTATCCGGGAACCCGGCCTCCCCTTCGTGGTCCGGGCCTGCGACTATTACGGCGTGTCCGCCGACTTCCTCCTGGGCCGCACCCTCAGCCGGGACGGCACCACCATCGCTCCGGAGGAGCTGTACGATCTGAGCGACGAGAAGAACAACTCCATGCGGGGCGGCGTGCTGGCCCTGCTGTCCAAAAAGCTGCTGGTCAACTCCATCGGCGTGCTCTTCGACCTGCTGTCCAAGACCGGCAGCCGGGAGGCCATCAAGGCCGCCGCCAACTACCTGTCCACCGCCGTGTACACCATGTACCGCCGGCTGTATCAGGCCAATCCAGACAACAATCCCGACTTTTTCTCCGTCCCCGCCCACTATTTCCAGGCCGGCCTGGCCGACGCGGACATGAAGTGCTCCGAGACGGAGCTGGCCGACGCCCTGGCCGCCCTGGCCAAGGACAAGGCCCCCATGCCCGAGCTGACCCACGACGCCCTGGCCCAAAACTACCCGGTGCTGTACCAGTCTCTGCTCCAGGTAGTCCACAACACCGGCGAGCGGGTCAACGGCATCATGGCGGGGCGGAAGGACAAGTAAACCGTCAGACAAGAGAGGAAAGATTTTTCCTTCATCCGATTTTTTCCCGCGTAGGGCGGGGGCTTGCCCCCGCCGCCAGAAAACGGAGATCACACGGCGGGGACAAGCCCCCGCCCTACGCTCTCATATTCACGGAGGTTTTTTTATGACCGACCAATCTAAGATCCGAAACTTTTCTATCATCGCCCACATCGACCACGGGAAATCCACCCTGTCCGACCGGCTCATCGAGCTGTGCGGAGCGGTGGAGCAGCGGCAGATGGAGTCTCAGCTCCTGGACAACATGGACCTGGAGAAGGAACGGGGCATTACCATCAAGGCCCGGGCCGTCCGGCTGGAGTACAAGGCCCAGGACGGGGAGACCTACCATCTGAACCTCATCGACACCCCGGGACATGTGGACTTCAACTACGAGGTATCCCGCTCTCTGGCCGCCTGCGAGGGCGCGGTACTCATCGTGGACGCCTCCCAGGGCATCGAGGCCCAGACCCTGGCCAACACCTACCTGGCCATGGAGCACGATCTGGAGATCCTCCCCGTGGTCAACAAGATCGACCTGCCCGCCGCCGACCCCAAGCGGGTGAAGGAGGAGATCGAAAACATCCTGGCCCTCCCCGCCGAGGACGCTCCGGAGATCTCCGCCAAGCAGGGCATCAACATCCCCGCCGTGCTGGAGGACATTGTACACAACGTCCCCGCTCCCACCGGGGACCCCAAGGCCCCGCTGAAGGCCCTGATCTTCGACAGCCAGTATGACCCCTACGTGGGGGTTGTGGTCTACTTCCGGGTCATGGAGGGAACCCTGAAAAAGGGCATGAATGTGAAGATGATGGCCTCGGGCGCCGCCTATCAGGTTCTGGACTGCGGCTACCTCCGCCCCCTGGGCATGGATTCCTGCCAGGAGCTGACCGCCGGCGAGGTGGGCTGGTTCACCGCCTCCATCAAAAACGTGAAGGACACCCGGGTGGGCGACACCATCACCGGAGCGGAGCAGCCCGCCGCCGAGGCCCTGCCCGGCTACCGCCCCGCCCAGCCCATGGTCTACTGCGGCATCTACACCGAGGACGGCAGCAAATATCCCGATTTGCGGGACGCGCTGGAGAAGCTGCAATTGAATGACGCCTCCCTGTCCTTCGAGCCCGAGTCCTCCATTGCCCTGGGCTTCGGCTTCCGATGCGGCTTTCTCGGGATGCTCCACATGGAGATCATCCAGGAGCGCCTGGAGCGGGAATTTGATCTGGACCTGGTGACCACTCTGCCCTCCGTTATCTACGAGGTCACCAAAACCGACGGCAGCGTGGTCCGGGTGGACAACCCCCACAACTATCCCGATCCCGGCTCCATCTCTGAGGCCCGGGAGCCCTTTGCCAAGGTATCCATCATCTCGCCCCCGGACTATGTGGGCAACATCATGCCCATGTGCCAGGACCGCCGGGGCATCTTTAAAGACATGCAGTATCTGGACACCAACTTGGTGGAGCTGCACTACTCCATGCCCATCGGAGAGATCATCTACGACTTCTTCGACGCTCTGAAGGCCCGCACCAAGGGCTACGCCTCCCTGGATTACGAGCTGGAGGGCTATGAAAAGAGCGACCTAGTGAAGGTGGACATGCTGCTCAACGGGGACCAGGTGGACGCTCTGTCCTTCATCGCCCACCGGGAAAAAGCCTATCCCCGGGCCCGCCGCATCTGCGAGAAGCTGAAGGAGAATATCCCCCGCCAGCTGTTCGAGGTCCCCGTCCAGGCTGCCATCGGCGGCAAGATCATCGCCCGGGAGACCGTCAAGGCCATGCGCAAGGACGTGCTGGCCAAGTGCTACGGCGGCGACATCACCCGAAAGAAGAAGCTGCTGGAGAAGCAGAAGGAAGGCAAAAAGAAAATGCGTACTCTGGGCACCGTCCAGCTGCCCACCGAGGCGTTTATGGCCGTGCTCAAATTGGACGAAGAATAAGGCATTTTCTTTTGGCCTTCCTGGGGCCCCATCACAGATGGGGCGGCGCAGCAGCGCCGTAAATTCAGAGCCGCTTCGCGGCGGAGAATTTGCGCAGGGCGAATTCACTTCGCCCGAGCATTTTAAAAAAACAGGGACCCCCACACGGCGTAAGCCGGGTGGGGAGCGGCAAGAAGAAAATGCGGACGCTGGACACCGTCCAGCCGCCCACTGAGGCTTTTATGGCCGTGCTCAAATTGGACGAAGAATAAGAAAGATCCCGGGCGCAGCGCGTCCGGGATCTTTCTATGCTGATTGTTTCTTTGTACTCTTGACTGGTCTTGCGCCTTGCATCCTGTTGGGGGTCGGATACATCTCGCAGCAAGTGCGGACAAGAAAATAAAGATTCTATCTCTTATGTCCTGTGGATCGTCACTTTAATACTCGCCTCTGCCCAGTTGCCCGATGGATCGCTGATATGGAAGGAGATCAGCTGCGGCTCCTCCAAAAGCGTGCTGTCAAATTCCGAGATCGTAAGATTTTCTCCGCTGATCGGCATAGGCGTGGCTGATGAGTTGTCATCCACAACAAAGGCACCTGCAATCATCTCTGATATGGACCGCTCCATGACCTCCGGATCTTCAGAATATGGGACGACCGCCGCAAAGCTCCCCGGCTTCCGCAGGATCACTGGCGGCATCGTATCAGTAATCGCGATACAGATTGTCTTATTCTCGCTTTTATTATCTTTCAGGGAGACCTTTTCATAGTCGACAGCATAGCTCTCCCCTGCGTGAAATGGGTCCCAGTTATCGTCATTTGTAATATTGATCAAATATTCGGGATCTCCAATTCTGCGGATCCCCTCATGAGAACAAAGGACCTCCAATAGCTCATGGTCTCCCGCTTCTATTGTGATCTCTGGACATTCCCCTCCGCCAAAACAACCGGAAAGAACCGCAGCCAAGAAGCCTATGACAAGATATAATGGAACTTTTTTCATACAGCACCTCCATTGATGACTCACACGTTTTTTGCGTTCTTTTCCCTTCAGCTGGGGTTCAGGCGTTTCTTCTGTCAGATTCGGCTGGCCGGCTGCTCAGCATTATCGTTCAGCAGCGCGTCAACAGAGGCCCCATACAGATCGCTCAGACACTTCAAGCTTTCTGTGGCGGGTATGGTATCCTCTTCCTCCCGCCCGGCCCTTCTCTTTATAAAAAATCGGGACGCTGGGGTAGCGTCCCGATTTCTTTTTGTTATAAACTTTCGAGAAATTACTTAGCGTACTCGATGGCCTTGGTCTCCCGCAGGAGGTGGACCTTGATCTGGCCGGGGTACTCCAGCTCGTCCTCGATCTTCTTGGCAATATCCCGGGCCAGCAGGACCATCTGGTCCTCGCTGATGACCTCGGGCTTGACCATGATGCGGACCTCGCGGCCGGCCTGGATGGCGAAGGACTTCTCCACGCCGTTGAAGGAGGAGGTGATCTCCTCCAGCATCTCCAGGCGCTTGATATAGTTCTCCAGGTTCTCACGCCGGGCGCCGGGCCGGGCAGCGGAAATGGCGTCGGCCGCCTGGACCAGGCAGGCCACCACGGTCCGGGGCTCCACGTCGTTGTGGTGGGCCTGGATGGCGTGGATGACGTTCTCGCTCTCCCGGTACTTCCGGGCCAGCTCCACGCCGATCTGGACGTGGGAGCCCTCCACCTCGTGGTCGATGGACTTGCCCAGGTCGTGGAGCAGGCCGGCGCGCTTGGCCTCGGCCACGTTGGCGCCGATCTCGGCGGCCAGCAGGCCGGCCACATGGCTGACCTCGATGGAGTGGTTCAGCACGTTCTGGCCGTAGCTGGTGCGGTAGCGCATCCGGCCCAGCAGCTTGACCAGCTCGGGGTGCAAGCCGTGGACGTTGGTCTCGAAGATGGCCCGCTCGCCCTCGGACTTGATGACGGCGTCCACCTCCCGCTTGGCCTTCTCCACCATCTCCTCGATGCGGGCGGGATGGATGCGGCCGTCCAGGATCAGCTTTTCCAGAGCCAGCCGGGCGATCTCCCGGCGGACGGGGTTAAAGCAGGAGACGGTGATGGCCTCCGGCGTGTCGTCGATGATCAGATCCACCCCGGTCAGGGTCTCCAGGGTGCGGATGTTCCGGCCCTCGCGGCCGATGATCCGGCCCTTCATCTCGTCGTTGGGCAGGGGGACGACGGAGACGGTGGCTTCCGCCACATGGTCGGCGGCGCAGCGCTGGATGGCCAGAGAGATGATCTCCCGGGCCTTGGTGTCGGCCTCGTCCTTGTAGCGGGCCTCGATCTCCTTGATCTTCATGGCCGACTCGTGGGTGACGTCCTCTTCCAGCTGCTTGAGCAGGTAGTTCTTGGCCTCCTCGGCAGTAAAGCCGGAGATCCGCTCCAGCACTTCCATCTGGTTCTTCTTGATCTCCTCGGCCTCGGCCTGGGTGGCGTCCAGCTTGGCCAGCTTGGCGGTCAGCTGTTCTTCCTTCTTTTCAATGTTATCGGTCTTGCGGTCCAGGGTCTCCTCTTTCTGCTGGAGCCGGTGCTCCTGGCGCTGCAGGTCCGCGCGGCGCTCCTTGACCTCGCGCTCGTGCTCGTTGCGGGCCTTGAGGATCTCCTCCTTGGCCTCCACCAGGGCCTCGCGTTTCTTGCTCTCAGCGCTCTTATAGGCCTCGTTGACGATGCGCTTGGCCTCTTCCTCTGCGGAACCGATCTCCCGCTCCGCGGACTTCTTGCGCTGCTGGATGCCTGCTGGGATACCCACCGCCAGACCGATCACGATTCCGATGATCGCTCCGATGATATAGGGCAGCATGTGGTCTTTTACACCTCCAAAGTCATGTTAAGGCTGCGGCGGACCGCCGCAGCGCCCGTGTCCGGGCCTGGCCCTCACGGGACTTGTACATAAAATGAGCCGCAAGGCGCTCCGCGCCTTCCGGCTCTTCGCTCCCTTGCGACAACTGAAAAACATCCCCAAAGTTTTTCATTTTTGTCCTGTACATATTGTAAAGGCAACCTGCTTCTCTGTCAAGATTTATTCACATTTAAGACAAAGGGTTTTCCGGGCTCCTCGCTTTTCCTGGTCTGTAACAGCTCTGCCGGCGCTTTAAAAAAGCCACGGGCCGGAATTGGACTCCAGTCCGTGGCGTAATCCCGTCGCTTCGCCTTTTACACCTGCTGGGGCAGGGAGTCGTCCTCCCGGACCCAGTCCTCCACATGGACCACGGAGTAGTCCTTGTCCGTATTGCGGATGACCACCCGGTCAATGCCGGCGTTGATGATTAATCTGCGGCACATGGAGCAGGAGGTGGCGTCGTGAAGTAGCTCGCCGCTCTTGGCCTCCCGCCCGGCCAGGTACAGGGTGGAGCCCAGGGTATCCCGCCGGGCGGCGGATATGATGGCGTTCATCTCCGCGTGGACGGAGCGGCACAGCTCATACCGCTGGCCGGAGGGAACGTTCATGGCCTCCCGGGCGCAGTAGCCCAGGTCCATGCAGTTCTTCCGTCCCCGGGGGGCGCCGTTGTAGCCGGTGGACACGATCTCGTCGTTCTTCACGATAATGGCGCCGTAGCACCGGCGCAGGCAGGTGGACCGCTCCAGCACGGTCTCGGCAATATCCAGGTAATAATTTTCCTTGTCGATGCGTTTCATGGGGGCCGTCCTCCCGTAAATTCAGTATTCTGGGTGCAGTATACCTTATTTTTCTCCCCCGCGCAAGACAAAGCGGCGGAAAAGGTCCCGGACCCGGGGCGAAATTTACATTTTGTTTACGAATGGCTCCTTGACGATTGGAGGGGGACGCGCTATGATTGTCTTAATCGTTATCCTGGCACGTTTCCTCCGTGCCGGTCCCTCTGGCAGGCGTTACCGCCTGCCGTTCTTCTCGTTAACAAGGAGGTATCTCCTATGATCCGCAATGCCATCCAGCGGTTCATGTATGGCCGCTACGGAAACGATCAACTGAATGTATTCCTGATCGGTCTGTATCTGGTCCTGTATCTGCTGTTTTTACTCACCCGTTTCGTTCTCTTAGACTGGCTGTGTCTGGCTCTGATCTTTGTCACCCTGTTCCGCCTGTTTTCCCGCAACCTGACCCAGCGCCGGGCTGAGAACGCCCGGTTCATGCGGGCTGCCGGCCCGGTCATCCACTGGTTCCGGCTCCAGCGCACCATCCGCCGGGACAAGGAACACCGTTACTTCAAGTGCCCCAACTGCGGCCAGCAGCTGCGGGTCCCCCGGGGCAAGGGAAAGATCACCGTTACCTGCCGGGGCTGCGGCGCCAGTTTCCAGGAAAAAAGCTGAACCTCTTCACGGCCTGCCCAAAGGGCAGGCCGTGATTTTTTTGAAAATTTTTCCTGCGACGCAACATTTTTCCCCCTCCTCCGTCTAACGTACTGAACCAAGCTGCTGACAGGAGGACCCGCCATGAGACCGGCCGCCAAACGCCCGTTGTTGTTGATACTGCTCCCTCTTTTTTGCTGCGGGCTTCTTTTTTTCTTCTGCTCCCGCCACTCCCTCTGCCTCTCCCCGGGCCTCTATCTCCGGGGGAACGGCGGCACGGACATGGTCATCCTACAAAGCGGAGCACCCATCATTATGCGTGACCGCTCCCGGGACGGCGCGCTCTTTGACGGCCTGTCCGACGGCGACCGGGTGCTGGTGCTCCATACCGGGATCGCAGAGTCCTACCCTGGACAGTCCACCGCCTACCTCTGTCTCCGTCTGCGGGGCGGCTCCGCCGCCGATCTGCCCGCCGACACCCTGGAGCAGCTGGCCCAGTTGGGCTGGCTGTCCGGACCCACATGAGCCCTTCCCTTTTGTTTTGTTCTGTGTTATACTAGATGTGGTATACTATATCCGTGTTGCTGCGGGCGTTGGCCCCTGCACACCCTGATCATTACAGCTGAGAGGAGTTCTTTTCATGAGCCCCAACTACGACATCGTCATTCTGGGCTGCGGCGAGGCGGGCATTTTTGCCGCCTACGAGCTGGCCCACCTTCACCCCGAGCTGAAGGTGCTGGCCCTGGACCAGGGCCAGGACATCTATCACCGCAGCTGCCCCATTGTGGCCGGCAAGGTCAAGGAGTGCATCCACTGCCCTGTCTGCCACACCATGTGCGGCTTCGGCGGCGCGGGAGCTTTCTCCGACGGAAAGTTCAACTTTACCACCGAGTTCGGCGGTTGGCTCACCGACTTTATGGACCCGGGCAAGGTGATGGAGCTCATCGACTATGTGGATTCCATCAATGTGGCCCACGGCGCCACCACCCAGTGCTTCTCCACCTCCACCCCGGAGGCCAAAGCCCTGGAGCGCCGGGCTCTGGCCTACGACCTGCATCTGCTCCAGGCCCGGTGCAAGCACCTGGGCACCGAGAACAACCTGCGCATCCTCACCAACATCTACGAGGGTCTGCGGGACAAGCTGGAGTTCCGGTTCAACACCGAGGTGGCCTCCATCGCCCGTGCCGACTCCGGCTACCGCCTGACGCTGGCCAAGGGGGGCGAGGTATCCTGCCGCTTCCTGATTGCCGCCCCGGGCCGGTCCGGCGCCGAGTGGTTTGCCAACCAGTGCAAGGCGTTGGGCCTGGAGCTGTTGAACAACCAGGTGGACATCGGCGTCCGGGTGGAGCTGCCCGCCACCGTCTTTGAGCACATCACCGACGTGGTATACGAGTCCAAGCTGGTCTACCGCACCAAGCAGTACGGCGACCAGGTCCGCACCTTCTGCATGAACCCCTACGGCCATGTGGTGGCCGAGAATGTGGAGGGCATCAACACCGTCAACGGCCACTCCTACGCCGACCCCGCCCTCCGCTCCGAGAACACCAACTTCGCCCTGCTGGTGTCCAACCGGTTCACCCAGCCCTTCAATGAGCCCTACCGCTACGGCAAGCACGTGGCCTCCCTGTCCAACATGCTGGCCGGCGGCGTACTGGTCCAGCGCTTCGGCGATCTGGTGGGCGGCCGCCGCTCCAACGACCACCGGATGAACAAATCCTTTGTCCGGCCCACCCTCACCGCCGCCGTCCCCGGCGATTTGTCCCTGGCCCTGCCCAAGCGGCAGCTGGATGACATCATCGAGATGATCTATCAGCTGGACAAGATCGCTCCCGGCACCGCCAACTACGACACCCTGCTCTACGGCGCCGAGGTGAAGTTCTACTCCGCCCGTCTCCAGCTGTCCGAGGATCTGGAGACCGCCCTGCCCGGCTTCTTTGCCGCCGGCGACGGCGCCGGCGTCACCCGCGGTCTGGCCCAGGCCGGCGCCTCCGGCGTTCAGGCCGCCCGGGCCATCTGCCGCCGTCTGGAGGAAATGGTCTGATGTAAGCGCCGCGCCGCCTGTCCCCCGGGCGGCGCGGCGCACCTTCATTTTGCGGGGCGCACCTTCATTCTTCCCACGCCACCCCCCGCTCCGGCTCTTATTTTTTGACATGCACCCGTACCACTCCGTGGATGTGCCCAATACCGTTATGCCCTGGCTCCCGTCCCCCTGTTCCCAAGGGTTATCCACATTTTCCACAGGCTTTTCCACACATGTTTATGTCAACTGAAATACAACTCCCCCGGATTTTTAGTTTCCATAACACCTGTCAAGGGTAAATATTCGCCAAAAAGATACAGCGGCACATTTTGCAGGAATTGGTTCCAATTCTGTCGGAATGTGTTCCTCTGTTAAAAACGGGAGGTCTCATCCTTGGAACGAGATACCATTGCCGCCATTTCCACTCCCCCCGGTCCCGGCGCCATCGGGATCCTGCGCCTGTCCGGCCCCCAGGCCGTGCAGATGGCGCAAAACTGCTTCAAACCCTTGGGCCCCAAGGGTTTGGCCGATCATCCCCCCCGCTATCTGGTCTACGGCGACCTGCTGGACAGCGGCGGGCAGCCCATCGACCGGGTACTGTGTACCTACAGCCGGGGCCCTCTCAGCTACACCGGGGAGGACACGGCGGAATTTCACTGCCACGGCGCCCCTATGGTCCTGTCCCTGGGGCTGGACGCCCTCTTCGCCCAGGGGGCCCGCCAGGCCGGACCGGGGGAATTTACCCGCCGGGCCTTCCTCAACGGCAAGCTGGACCTGGCCCAGGCCGAGGCGGTGGGGGACCTACTAGAAGCCAAAAGCCGGGAGGGCGCCCGCCACTCGGCTGGCCAGCTCACCGGCGCCCTGTCCCGGAAGATCGGGGACATCTACTCCGCTCTGGTGGACGTGATGGCCCACTTCCACGCCGTGCTGGACTACCCCGACGAGGACATTGACCCATTCCGTATGGAGGAGCTGTCCGAGATATTGGGCCAACAGGCCGAAGAACTGCGCCGGTTGCTGGCCTCCTGCCGCCGGGGCAAGCAGCTGACCCAGGGCATCCCCTGCGCCATCGTGGGCCGCCCTAACGCGGGAAAGTCCTCCCTGCTCAACGCACTGGCGGGCTATGACCGCGCCATCGTCACCGACATTCCCGGCACCACCCGGGACACCCTGGAGGTCAGCGTGGAGCTGGGGGGCCTGCCCGTCCGGCTGGTGGATACCGCCGGACTCCGGGATTCCGACGACCCCATCGAGCGCATGGGGGTGGAGCGCAGCCGCCGGGCCATGGAGGAGGCTGAGCTCATCCTGGTGCTGTGGGACAGTTCCGTCGCCCCCACCCAGGAGGACGGGGAACTGCTGGAACAGGCCATTGCCCTGGCCCCCACCATCCTCATCCACACCAAGACCGATCTGCCCTCCGGCCCCGTGCCCTTCCTGAACCTGGACCCTATGCCCCCCGTGGTGGAGCTGAGCACCAAGACGGGGAAGGGCCTGGATGCTCTGGAGCAGGCGGTGGCCGCCCTGTTCCCCCGGGACAGCCAGGTGCCCTACGGCCAGCTGCTGTCCAACCAGCGCCAGGAGGAGGCCGCCCGGCGGGCGTTGGAGGCGGTGGTCCGGGCCTGGGAGGCCCTGGACGCCGGCGTCACCCCCGACGCCCTCCTTACCGACGTGGAGGAGGCCCTGGGCGCCTTGGGCGAGCTCACCGGCCAGTCCGTCCGGGAGGATATCACCGACCGGATCTTCGCCCGGTTCTGCGTGGGGAAATAATTGTGCCGCCCGGCGGCGCTCCATCTTCTACTTGCCCAATTTACTGCGCTGTAGTATAGTATAAAACAATGAGTCGGCGAGGGGATGATCCGCCCCTTGTCAAGTAGACCAGGTAAATAAATAAAAATAGTTCCATTAACTCACCGTTACCAAACTGGTAGCGGTGAGTTTCTTTATGCAGCAAATTTTTCCTTGTATTTTTGAATTC
>Ga0129306_1000654_pt1 | contig 50836 bp, 53 predicted proteins | sample P827metagenome_FD_94438 | JGI IMG/M metagenome (GOLD analysis project Ga0129306, IMG submission 94438) | Capybara group fecal microbial communities from Wisconsin, USA - P827 metagenome | ecosystem: Host-associated > Mammals > Digestive system > Large intestine > Fecal | place: USA: Wisconsin... | reverse complement strand
TGTGTACTGTCTGATCTTCGATTTTCAAGGTTCTGCGCGCCTTTCGGAGCTTTCTGTGTTTCCGCTCTCTCGAGGCGACCATGCAATAATATCACCCGTTTAATGATGTGTCAACAACTTTTTCAACTTTTTTAAAAATCTTTTTTGAGGCTGTTTTTTCGTGTTTTTATGTCACCTTTCCACACAGACAGAACATACCTCCACCCTGCCCGCGCAGTTGACGCGGCCGTTTTCCCCGTGTTAGGATGTACCCGTTCCTTTCCATATATAATATATGTTTCCTTTTCAGCGAGGTCATTCAATGAGCCGGGAACTCACACCCCGCCAGATGGTGGAGCGAAGCATCATTAAAAAATACAGAAAAGAGCTCTGGAACCCGTTCATCGCCGCCGTAAAGCGCTATGAACTGATCAGCGCCGGCGACAGGATCGCGGTATGCATCTCCGGCGGCAAGGATTCCATGCTCCTCGCGAAGCTGGTCCAGGAGCTTCTCCGCCACACGGAGGTCCCGTTCGAGGCGGTCTATCTTGTCATGGACCCCGGCTACAACGCCGCGAACCGCGAAAAGATCCGGTCCAACGCCGCGCTTCTCGGCATCCCCGTCACTTTTTTCGAGACGGATATCTTTGCCGCTGCCGACAGCGTGAAGGACAACCCCTGCTATCTCTGCGCGCGCATGCGGCGCGGCTATCTCTATAAGAAGGCCCAGGAGCTCGGCTGCAACAAGATCGCCCTCGGGCACCACCTGAACGACGTGATCGAGACGACCGTCATGGCGATGTTCTACGGCGCGCAGCTCCAGGGGATGATGCCGAAGCTCCACAGCACGAACTTCCCCGGCATGGAGCTCATACGGCCGCTCTACTGCGTCCGGGAGGAGGACATCCTCGCCTGGTGCCGCTACAACGGGCTTTCGTTCATCCAGTGCGCCTGCCGCCTCACGGAACGGATCGGCGCGTCGCCTGACGGAATCGGAGGGAGCAAGCGGAAGGAGACGAAGGAGCTGATCCGCGCGCTCCGCGGGCAGAACCCGGACATCGAAAAAAGCATTTTCAGCGCGATCCACTCCGTCTCGCTTGATACCTTCCCGGCGTGGAAGACGCGCGGGGAAGAGCATTCCTTCCTGGAGGATTACAGTTCCCGGCAGTAGCTGAACACTCCCGCCGCTTATAGAAGCGGGGTATTCCCGCCAGATAGTGATAAACGCAGCGAAGGCACTTCATGCCCCCTCTGAGGGACTTGAAGTGCCTTCGTTTTTTTAATGTCTGTCATTCAAATATGCTCACAGCGCCGCGTTCAGGAGGCCCTTCAGGAACCAGCCTACCATATTGTAGCGATAGAGGAAGGTGAGCCAGCGCGACTCCGCGATCATCTCATGGAGCCTCCCGCCGGGGCCTGTCCCCGCGAACAGCATGATAAGAAGAAAGGCGATCCAAACGAAAATCAGCGCCTCGAAAAGCCCGAGGAGCGCCCCCGCGATCTGGTTCATCCCGTGGATCACGGGAAGCCTCGTGAAGATATCCAGTATCTTCAGAAGGATGTGCAGGGCCAGCCAGATGGCGACGAACAGGACCGCGAAGCAGATATAGTTCAGGAACATATGCCCCAGGTATCCGGAAATATAGTCCGTAAACCGCTTCACGCCGAGCCGTTTCCAGATCTCCTTCGTGTTGTTTTCCTTCAGGATGTCCTGGAGGCTCTCCGGCAGGTCCATGCCGGAAATGATCTGGAGCTGCGCGTCCTCCGTCCCGGTCTGCTCCTCCGTCAGGGTGTCAAGGCCTGTGACGGACGTGATGTAGGTCTCGATCCGTTCCTCCGCCTTCGTGTGGGTGCGCAGGTAGTCCGTCGCGTGCGGAAGCGCCGCCCGCACCGCCACGACGGTAAGCACCACCGCCATCATCGATATGGCGAGGCGGATAAACCCGCAGCTGTGGCCGTGCAGGACCATTCCCAGGATGAATACGCCGATCAGCAGCGAGAACCAGCTGCTGTCCAGAAATTGTGTTACGGTTTCAAGCATTGCGCTTCCTTCTTACTGCCCTCATGAAATAAAATCATCTTCCTTCAGGATCAGCATTCCGTCCTTGTCATACTTCTTCGCGAAAATGCCCCCGAGCTTCTTCATGAGCGGCGGATTCTCCGCGCTGTCCGCAGCCTCCTCGATCAGCGCCTCCGCGTTCTTGCGGGTCAGCTGGACGCCGTCCTCCTGCATGATCTCGATCCGCTCATACAGCGCGAGCATGCTCTTTCCCGTGATCACGCAGTCGATCTTCTTCGCGTAGTTGCTTGCGTAGTGCGCAAACGCGTCGATATCCAGCTCTTCCTCGGAATACGCGCGTTCCTGTGCCGTCATGGCCGGCTTCGCTTCCGCCTTTACGGCGTTCGCGGGAGCCGCGGTCTTCTTCGGCTCCTGCTTTGCCTTCTTCGCGGGAGCTTCTTTCTTTGGCGCGGCTTCTTTCTTCACGGCAGCTTCCTTCTTCGCCGCTGCCTCCTTCTTCGCCGCGGGCGATGCCGCTGCTGCCGGCTTCTTCTCCTCCGGCTTTGCCGCAGGCGCTGCTGCCGGCTTCGCCGGTGTCTTTGCGTAATCCGGCCCGAGCGGCGCGTCCGTCCCGAACACCTTAAGGAGGTCCGGGTTCGCCGACGCAAGCCTCGAAAGCTGGAGCGGATTGTCCACAAGAAGGATCGTGCGGCTGCCCGCATCGTCCTCCACGAGCTGAAGCAGTTCCTTCACGCTCTGCTCCGTAAGGTCTCCGGCCTCCTCGATGATGAGGTCCCTGCCGGCGATCTTATCCGCGGACTTGAGGATCCCCCTTGCGTTGAGCTTGCCGGCCTTGATCTTCGCGGCGGCATTCTTCACGCCGGTCTCCGCGTGGATCTCCTTCAGCTTCCGGACCGCGGCCGCAAGGCCTTCCTCGTCCGTCTTGCCCTCGACCAGCGCGTTGAAGGAACCCGGCGTCCGGCCGGCCTTCGCCGCTGTCTTAACGGCAGCCTCCGCTGCCCGCTCCGTCTTCAGCGCCCGGATATCCGGCAGTACACGGGTCTCCCCTGTCTGTACCGTTTCCTCTTCCGCCGTCTTCCCGATCCTCGGGAGCACGCGCGTCGCGTCGGGAAGCGCGGCATCCGGGTTCTCCGCAGCCGGACGGTACACGCGCACCGAAGGCTCCTGCTTCGCTTCCGCCGCAGGTGCGGCCGTTTCCTTCGCCTCTGCCGCAGGGGCAGCCTTTACCTTCGCAGGCGCGGGCTCTGCTTCCGCAGCCGCTTCCGCGACCACTTCCGCCGCTGCTGCTTTTACCGGAACTGCTGCCTTTTCCGGCTCCTCTTCCCCGGCCGCCTTCACCGGGGCCTCTGCCGCGTACTGCTCTTCCACGGAAGGCTTGCCCACAGCAGCCGGCGCTTCCTTCACAGCGGCAGGCTTCACAGCTTCTTTGCGCGCTTCCGGAACGGCTGCCGGCTCCGGCAGCTTCTCCTCCGGCGCTGCTTCCTTCACGACGGTCTCCGGGACAGGCTCCGGACGGCTCACAGGAGCCGCCTCCTCAAGGGCAGGAGCATCGTCCTCCTCTTCCTCGTCGTCCTCAAAGTCCTCCGGCTCCTCCGCGGCCATCCGCGCGGCCTCCGCAGCGCGGGCGCGTTCCTTCCGGATCTCCTCCTCGAGCGCCGCCATATGCGCCTCGATCTCCGCGTCGATCTCATCCTGCACCGGCGGCTTCGCGCCGTCGTCGATCGGCTCAAGGTCCGCAAAATTGACCGCGCCGGGGATCTTAAGCTCCTTCGGCTTCGCGGGCGCGGGCTCCGTCTTCGGAAGTCCTCCGTTCAGCGCGAGCGCAAGCGCCGCGGCGACCGCCTCGGCATCCGTCGCGTCGACCTTGCCGGAGATCTCTGCTGCCTTCGGCCCGGGAGCCTCGCTTTGCACGGGCGCTGCCGGGGCCGGGAACTCCGTCTCCTCCATGAGCTCATCATCCTCTTCCGGGATCTCCGCGGCAGGGGCTTCGATCTCAGGCGCGGCAGCCGCCGGCTCTTCCCCGCGGACGGGCTCTTCTTCCGGCTGCGCGGCTTCGGTTTCCATCTCCTCCGCTCCGTCTTCCTCTCCGGGAGCCTCTTCCGGCTTCTCCTCGGCCTTCGGGGCCGCGTTCACGCGGGCATACTCCTCGGAGATCATGCGGAGACGCGCCTCATGCGCCGCCTTGTCCCGCACCAGCGTCTTCTGGTACTCGGTCAGCTCGCGCCCCTCGCGCTCCGTCTTCAGCTCGATCGCCTTCTCGACATAGGGTCCCGTGCCGAACATCAGCATGATGCGGTCGCACGTGCGGACACACTCCTCCGAGCGGCCGGCCCTGTGATAGAGCTCCGCGAGTTCATACATCCACTCTTCGTCGTATTCCAGCTGGGTATAGCGCTCCAGGGCCTGGATCAGCTGCGTCGTCGGCGCGTCCTTCTCCTTCAGGATCTGGTACCGCAGGATATACTGGCGCGAGTCGTCCGGCGCAAGGTCGTAGAACTCACGGTAGTAAGCCTCCGCCTCCTGGACGTTGTGGTCCTTCAGCGCAAGCTCCGTCAGCTTATAGAGAAGTCCCTTGCCGGTTGGGGCGCGCTCGAAGGCGAGGAGCAGGATCTCCTTTGCCTCCCCGTACTCCCCGTTCTTCTCGTAGATCTCGGACACCTGCGTGAGCAGCCCCACGTTCTGCACGCGGCGCCAGTCGATCCCGTCGGCGATCTTCATGGCCGTCCCGAAGTCGCCAAGACCTGCCTGCTTCCGCATCTGCTCGACTTTGATGTTGAACTCGTATTTATCCATAATGGAAAGCCTCTTCTTTTATGATTACTCCGTTGTCCTTCAGAGCTCCGTTCTTCCCTCCAGCGCGCGGAGGAGCGTCACTTCATCGATATATTCAAGATCTCCGCCCACCGGCACGCCGCTCGCGATCCTGGTCACCTTGATCCCGGTGGGCTTCACGAGCTTTGCGATATACATGGCCGTGGTCTCGCCCTCCAGGCTCGAGTTGGTCGCGATGATGACCTCGTCGACATCGCCCTCCAGGCGCTTCATGAGCTCCTTCAGGCGGATATCCTGCGGGCCGATGCCGAGCATCGGGCTGATGGCGCCGTGCAGCACATGGTAGACGCCGCTGTACTTTCCCGTCTTCTCATACGCCGCGAGGTCCCTGGTGTTTTCGACGACCATGATCTCCCTGTGGTTCCTTGCCGTGCTCCGGCAGATGGGGCAGAGCTCATCGTCCGTCAGCGTGAAGCACTCCCTGCAGTACCGGATGTTCTTTTTCGCGGAAGTGATCGCGTCCGTCAGGGCCGCGACGCGCTCCTCCGGCATGCTGATCAGGTGGAAGGCCAGCCGCTGCGCGCTTTTCCTTCCGATCCCGGGAAGGGCCGACAGCTCCTCGATGAGCTTCGTGATCTGTCTGCTGTAGTAATCCATGGCCTCAGAACGGCATGTTCCCGAGTCCGCCGGTCAGCTTCCCCATCATTGCCTGGTTCTCCGCCTCCATCTGGCGGAGCGCCTCGTTGGCAGCAGCCATGATGAGGTCCTCGAGCATCTCGACGTCCTCCGGGTCCACCGCCTCCGGGTCGAGCTTCACCTTCGTGATCTCCCTTTTCCCGGACACGGTGACGCTGACGGCGCCGCCGCCCGCCTGGGCCGTGAATTCCTTCGTCTCGAACTCCGCGGCCTTCTCCGCCATCTGCTTCTGCATCTTCTGCGCCTGCTTCATCAGGTTATTCATGCTGCCGGGCATGGCGCCCGGAAAACCGCCTCTTCTTGCCACGTTTCCTTCCTCCGTATCGTCTTTTCCGGCCGTTTTTCATACGTCCGGCCTGTTTCCTTCACTCCGGCCGCCCTTCAGGCGCCGGTCCTGGCTTACTGCCCCGGACGCCTTCATGCGTCCGGCCTTGCCTTTCTGCTCCGGCCGCCCTTCGGGCGTCCGACGTTACTCCGTGTCCCGGCCCGGTCCGATCTCGACCGGGAAATTGATCTTGTCCAGCAGCTCCTCCTCGGAGACTGTATAGCTTGTCTGCTGCTCGCCGCCCTTCCGGGCTCTCGTCCGGAACGTGATGTCCTTTTTGTAGGTCTCCCGCACGTAATCCGTGAGCGCCTTCATGGCGCGCTCCGTCGCGCCGAACCGCATGGTCTGCGGGTTCGAAAAGACTACGCACATGGTCCCGCTGCCGGCAGGCTCCACCTGGGCTCCGTGAAACGCGGCCGCGTCGGTCCCGCCGAGCGCCTCCGCGATCCTGCCCCAGTCATTCCTGATTGCCATGAAATCCTGGTACTCCGCCTTCGGGAGCGCGACGGTCTTCGGCCCTGCCGGGGCCTCCTGCCCCGCCCGGGGTCCGGTCGCCTCAGCGGGCGATGCCGCCCGTACCGCGACGCCGTTTGCCTTCAGGTCCTTAAGCTCCCGCTCAAGCGACGCGACCCGCTCCGCGAGGGCGTCGTTCGTGTCGTCCATCTCAGGCGCGGTAAGCCGGATCAGCGTAAGCTCCGTCATGACGCGCTTCTGCGTCGCGAACCGGAGCCTGTTCGAAAGCTCCGACAGGACGCGGATCCACCGCATCAGCGCGGCGTGGCTCGCCTCCGCGGCGTCCCGCCGCATGATCTCAAGGTTCTCCCTGGTGCTGTCGATGATCCCGTCCGCCCCGTCGGCGGTCTTAAGGATCAGGAGGTTCCTTAAGTACATAAGGAAATCATTCACGAACTGCGAAAGGTCCCGCCCCTCCGTGAACGCGCTGTCCAGGATGCGGAGCGCCGCTCCCGTCTGCCCCTTTGAGACTGCCTCGAAAAGCGATGAAAAGGTGACGATGTCCACGGCCCCGAGGATCTCAAGGACCTCGTCATAGCTGATCGCCTCGTCCGGATGGAAGGCGATGCACTCGTCCAGAAGGCTCAGCGCGTCGCGCATGGCCCCGTCCGCCGAGCGGGCGATGTAGGTGAGTGCCCGTTCCTCGATCCGGATATGCTCCGCCTCCGTCAGCTCCTTCAGCCGGTCCGCGATGATCCCGACCGTGATCCTGCGGAAATCGTAGCGCTGGCACCTTGAGAGCACCGTTACCGGGATCTTGTTTACTTCCGTCGTCGCGAGGATGAAGATCACGTACTCCGGAGGTTCCTCAAGCGTTTTCAGAAGCGCGTTGAAGGCGCCGCCGGAAAGCATGTGCACCTCGTCGATGATATAGACGCGCCGTTTCCCCTCCGTGGGCGGGTACTGGACCTGCTCGCGGATGTCCCGGATATTGTCGACGCCGTTGTTGGACGCGGCGTCGATCTCCAGCACGTTCATGGAGTTCTCCGCGAGGATCGCCCTGCACATGGCGCACTCGCCGCAGGGCTCACCGTCCACCGGATGCTCGCAGTTCACCGCGCGCGCGAAGATCTTCGCCACGCTGGTCTTGCCGGTCCCCCGGGTCCCGCAGAAAAGATACGCATGGCCTATGCGCCCGGACATGACCTGATTTTTCAGTGTTGTGCAGACAGCGTCCTGCCCCTTCACTTCCCCGAAGGTGCGCGGCCGCCATTTGCGGTATAACGCCAGATAGGACATTCTCTTGCTCTGATCCTTCTATGAGATTCCGCGCCGTATCCGGCGCCTTGGCACAGTAAGCGCATTATCTATAAAAGTATACGACATCTTGCGTGTTTCGGCAATCACAGACTCAAAAAAGGAGCTGCCGCGGCTTTCGCCGTATATGCCCTACGACGCAGAAAGGACCGGCTTTTCAGCCGGTCCTGGATCTTCGAGTCCGCACGCCTCGCTTTGAATGGGAGCCATGAACGTTACCGCGGCAGCCAGCTCGGTGACGGTGATCCCGCATCACCCGGGCACACCTCCTTAATGCTGCTGCATTCCTGCCCTGACATGGTTCGAAGGGGTCCGCCGCGCGGGGGCCCTCACGTCAACACCGCTTACCACGGGCAGCTTCACAACTCACGCACCCGGGGCGAGACATCACCCCTGCTGTAGCGGATTGCAGGTACAGGGAACCGCTATCTCCCCGGCTGTGCGGACTTTTATTATATGATGAAGAACGCTTCTTGTCAATCTCCGCCTTTTTTCCCCGAAATGCTCTTCTTTCTCAGGTCCCGGAAAAAGGCGCGCATCATCTCCGCGCACTCCTCCCCGAGGACGCCCTCCGTGACGCTGACCTGGTGGTTCAGCTTCTCCACATGCAGAAGGTCAAGGACGGAGCCCGCGCACCCTGCCTTCGGGTTCCGGCAGCCGAACACCACGCGGGGGATCCGCGCCTGGACGATGGCGCCCGCGCACATGGGGCATGGCTCCAGCGTCACGTAAAGCGTGCAGTCCTCAAGGCGCCAGTCCCCGAACTTCCTGCATGCCTTCCGTATGGCCGCGATCTCCGCGTGGGCCAGCGTGCTCCGGTCCGTCATGCGCCGGTTGTAGCCGTGGGTGTAGACCCTTCCCTCCCTGACTATCACGCAGCCGATCGGCACCTCTCCGAGCGCCGCTGCCTTCTTCGCGTCGCGCATGGCCATCCGCATGAATTTTTCGTCCTCCGTGACTTTCATGTCCTGCCGGCTCCCTCCCCTGAATCTGTTCTTCTGTCCCGCGTTATGCTATATTAAAAGATGGATGTGTATGCCCCTCCCGGGGCTGTCCGTCCGGCCGCTTCCGCAATTCCGCGGCCTGCAGCTTATCTTTTTCAGTACAAAGTATACCATGAGGTGACAACGATATGCAGAAAATCCTGGTTTGTGACGACGACAAAGAGATCGTCGAAGCCATCAGCATCTACCTGTCCGGCGAGGGCTTCCAGGTCCTCCGCGCGTACGACGGGTTCGAGGCGCTTAAGGTCATGGAGGAGACTCCGGTGGACCTTATGATCGTCGACGTCATGATGCCCGGCCTCGACGGCATCCGCACCACACTGAAGGTGCGCGAGACCAGCACCATCCCGATCATCATCCTTTCCGCGAAGTCCGAGGACAACGACAAGATCCTGGGCCTGAACATCGGCGCGGACGACTATCTCACGAAGCCCTTCAACCCGCTGGAGCTCGTGGCCCGCGTAAAGAGCCAGCTCCGCCGCTACACTGAGCTCGGGAACCTCGGAAGCCGCGAGAGCTCCTCCGTCATCACGGTCGGCGACCTGAAGATCGACGATGAGACGAAGGAGGTCACCGTTTCCGGGAACCAGGTGCGCCTTACCCCGATCGAATACAATATCCTGCTCCTTCTCGCGCGGAACGCGGGCAAGGTCTTCTCCATCGACGAGATCTACGAAAAGATCTGGAACGAGGAGGCGATCGGCGCCGACAACACCGTCGCCGTGCACATCCGCCACATCCGTGAAAAGATCGAGATCAATCCGCGTGAACCGCGCTACCTGAAGGTCGTCTGGGGCGTCGGCTACAAGATCGAAAAGCAGTCATGAAAAAGGAAAAGAATCCCGGGCGCGTCTTTAGCGCTCTGAAATGGGCGGCGCTGGCGCTTCATCTTCTCGCCTTCTCGTGCTTTGTAGCCGGCGTCTCCCTGATCTACTGCAACTCGAACTTCAAGAAGGGCTTCTTCTGGATGGACGAGGAGGCCTATGAGGATTCGCCGGCATTTTCCTCCGTGCTCGGGGAGCAGGTCGACGAGCTCTTCGACTATATCCGCTACCGCGACGTATTCCAGTCGGCGGGCGAGCTGGACCCGGACAGTGATCTTTTCGCCCTGTCCACGGGCACCGGCATGGAGGAGATCTGGACGCTGAACGACGTCCTTGAGTACGCGAAGGAGCACGGCTACTCCTTTGACAACGACTACCATGTGATCCGCGACAGCTCCGCGCCTGAGGGCGACGGCCGCACCTTCCCGGTCACCTGGCGCGCCTACCGGAGGGACCAGGCGATCACCTCGCCCGGCGACAACTTCGTCTCGCTGGACTACATGACGCGCGAGGTCCTGACCTGCCTCGGCAATTTTTCGCGAAGCAATATCCTCTTTAACACGGGAAGCACGAACCTTCTTTACCGCGTTTCCTTTGAGGGGCGCAGGCTTTACACGAACAACGAGGCGCTGACGTCCGACATCGCCCGCTCGTACGGGCGCTACGCGATCTTCAGCTCCTCATCGCTCCTTCCTGACAACAATCTTCCCGTAACGCCGGAGGATATCGTAGCCCTCATAAAGGACGCGAACACGGATACGGACGACCCGGAATACGAAGTCATCTTCGCGGTCGATACGAAATATCCTGCGGACGACGCCTTCTCCCGCGGGCGGGAGGATTACAGCCGGAAGCGCACGATCTATTATTACGGCATGCTGCTCACCATGGCCGGGGGCGCGTTCCTGCTCCTCACCATGGCCGTGATGATCCTGATGAGCGGGCACACCGCGCCGCGCCAGAAGGAGGTCACGCTGCTCCGGTTCGACCGGCGAATGCCTGAGCGGAACGTGCTTCTCTGGGCTGCCGTATGCATCGTCCTCCTCTTTGCCGCGGACCATACGCTTCTCCGGCTCCTCCACATGGTGCTGCCGGAAAACACATGGGTCTTCGCCGGAAAGATGCTCGCGGACGTGGTCATCTACCTTTCCGCGCTCCCGCTGTTCTTCTCCCTGCTCCGCACCTTCAAAGCCGGGCTCCTGTGGGAAAACAGCCTGATGAAGCAGCTCGCGGCAGCGGCGTCGGCGTTTGCTGTCGACATCACCTTTTCGCGGCGCTTCTTTATCTATTTTTCGTGCTTCGCGCTGTTCAACATCCTGGCCGGGATCCTGATGGCGTGGCTCGTGTGCGCGCGGAAGACGCTCTTCTCCCGGGTCGCGGTGTTCGTGATCCTGATCGTCGTTTTTATCGTCGACGGCTGGTTCTGCCGTAAATCCATGCGGAAGCGCGGGCAGTCCGACCGGCTCGTGGAGGCGATCCAGAGCCTCTCGTCCGGAACCATGGCACAGCTGCCGCTTTCGGAGTTCGAGGGGCGCGAGGCGCGGCTCGCCGCGACCATCAACAACGTCAACGCCGGGCTCCAGAAGGCGCTGAACGACCAGGTCCGGAGCGAGCGCATGAAGGCGGAGCTCATCACGAACGTCTCGCACGACATCAAGACGCCGCTCACGTCCATCATCAATTACGTGGACCTCATAAAGCGCGCGCACCCGGAGGACCCGAAGATCCAGGAGTATCTCGCGGTGCTCGACCAGAAATCGCAGCACCTGAAGACGCTGACCGAGGACCTGGTCGAAGCCAGCAAGGCGTCCACCGGCAACGTCCAGATCACGGCGGCGGACATCGACTTCGTCGAGCTCGCGTACCAGACGAACGGCGAATTCGAGGAGCGGTTCGCGGAGAAGGACCTGCAGCTCATCGCCAACATGCCGGGCGACCCCATCATCATCCACGCGGACGGCCAGCACCTCTGGCGTGTGCTGGAAAACCTCTACAACAACGCGTACAAGTACGCGGCGCCGAACTCCCGCGTCTATGTGGACCTGATCCGCGAGGCGGGGAAGGCAAGGTTCACCATGAAGAACATCTCGGCGAACCCGCTGAACATCAGCCCGGACGAGCTGACCGAGCGTTTTGTCCGCGGCGACGTGTCCCGCACCACCGAAGGCAGCGGGCTGGGGCTTTCCATCGCGCAGTCGCTCACGGAGCTCCAGGGCGGCAAGTTCCGGATCGAGATCGACGGCGACTACTTCAAGGCCTCCGTCATCTTCCCCGTCGCATGATTTCGACCATGGGGACTGTCCCCATGGTCCAACACAAAAGCCGTTTTATGTTGAATATCCACACAAATGTTGAGCCATGGGGACAGTCCCCATGGCTCAACATTTGTTCAGTATTCAGCTTTCCGCTCAGATGGTCTTCGGCTTGAGGATCAGGCGCGCCGCGCCGAAGATCCCCGCGTCGTTGCCGAGCCCGGCAGGCACGACCTTGCCGCGGTTCGCGGAGATCGGGGTGAATTCGTCGTAATACTTCCGGATCTTGTCGATCAGGTAGGACCCTGCGCGCGAAACGCCGCCGCCGATGATGAAGACGTCCGGGTCGATCGTCATCGCGAGGTGGTTGACAGCGATGCCGAGGTAGCGCGCGACGGTCTCAAGGACCCTGTCCGCAAGCGCGTCCCCCTGCTTCCCGAGGTCGCACACGTCCTTCGCGGTGAGGCTGTCCCCGAGCGCCCGCATGGCCGACTCGTCAGAGCACTGCGCCATCATCCGCTTTGCCACGCGTACGATGCCGGTAGCGCTCGCCACCTGCTCAAGGCACCCGCAGGCGCCGCAGTTGCACTTATCCGTCTCCTCGTCCGAGACGTGCAGATGCCCGATCTCGCCGCCGAGGCCGTGCCGTCCGGAAACGATCTCATGGTTCAGGATGACGCCGCCGCCGACGCCCGTCCCGAGCGTGATCATGACCGCGTCCCCCGCGCCCGCGCCGCCGCCTCTCCACGCCTCTCCGAGCGCAGCGACATTGGCGTCGTTCCCGATCTTCACGGGGACCTCATCAAGAAGGATGGAAAGCTCCCTCGCCGGGTAGCGGTCCTTCCAGTGCAGATTCACGCACACCTCGACGAAGCCGTTCGGCTGCACCGGTCCCGGGACCCCCATCCCGATACCGACAACGTCGGAGACCGGTATCCCGTCCTGCCCAAGCACCCCGCGGATCGATGCCGCGATATCCGATATGACGTTTGCCCCTTCATTCGAGCGGTCCGTAGGGATCTCCCACTTCTTAAGAAGTTCCCCGTTGTTCTTCGCGAACATGCCGAGCTTTACGGACGTTCCGCCGACATCGACTCCGATCGCAATCTTTCCCATAATTCTCCTCCCGCTGTTTTTCTGGTTAAACACCGCGCTCAGCGCAGGCGCACCGCCTTCAGGTTGTAGGGCCCGGCAAAAAGGAACTCTCCCGGGACCGTGCCCTTGCGCATCCTTACCACCGGGAAGTTCAGCTCCCCGAGGAATTTCCTTGTTCCGGCAAGGTTATAGATCATACCGCTGTTCGAGTTGAACAGATATACGTATTCGTCGTCGACAGACGCATAAAGGAAGCTCTCGTCAAACTCCTTGCTCATCACCTGCGTCCCGTCCGGCTTGTAGACCTCGATCCGGTACTTCATCTGGGAATCCGACGCGTCGACGACCACGCCGACGTAGGAGTCGCTGTAGAAAAGCGAGCGGATCTCGTCGGTCATCCGGACCTCCTTCAGAAGCTCCGGCGAGGCAAGGTTCCTCGACGAGAAGAAGCAGAGTCCCGTGTTGGACGCCGCAAAGGAATACGTGCTGTCGAAGTAATGCACCTCTGCCATGAGGCTGTCGGTAAACTGCTCGTCAAAGCCGCCGACCAGGCGGTTCGGGATGTTCTTCCCGATCTCCGAGAAGTCATAGAACACGACCCGCCCCATCAGGCTCCCGCCGCTCAGGTATTCGTAGGAGACCATAAGGCGCGTGCCGTCCGGCGAAAGCGCGAGGTCCGTGGGATAGCCGTCCCCGGAAATGATGGACTTCACCGTGATGTCGAGCGAGGAGCCGTCCTCCTTGAAGAACATGATGTAGCTCGAGGACGCGTCCTCCTCGATGGCCGCGGCCACGCCGGTGCCCGAGATGGCGGCCCTCGTCAGCGGCAGCAGCGTCGAAGCCTCGCCGACCCTCCCCTCCGGATCATAGATCCGCAGGTCCGAGCCCTGGCAGTCCGCGATCACGGCATAGTTCCCGTTCACAGAGATCTTCGGATTCTTCATCTCATAGGTGTCGACCCAGAGCTCCGTGCCCCTTGCGGACAGGCAGGTGACACCGTCCTTCGAGTACTTGAGGAACCCGCTGCCGAAGGGCTCATACCCCACCAGGCTTCCCTGGTTCATATCCTTCTGCCAGACGACAGAATAGGTCTCGTACGCCATATACCGGCGGAAGAGGAAAATGCTCAGCGCCGCCACGATCGTGACGGCCATCACCGCGGGGACCACACGTTTCAGGATCCTCTGCCGCCGTGCCTTCGCCGCCCTCAGCGTCTCCTCGTCGCGAAACCCTGCGCCGTCATCGGCGCCGCCGCGGATCGTTCTGATATTCGGATGTCTGTTGTTATAATCAGCCATAAGTCAGGAGCCCAGGCGGGAAATGCCCCGCCCGGCGGGCTTTATTCGTCCTTCCCGCTTCTGTATTCTTCGATCGCCTCTGAGATGTTGGTCACCGTCCCGTGCTCCATGATCTCCTTCAGCGCGTCGATCTTTTCTTCGTTCATGAATTCCTTGCCGAGATATACCTCGTAGGTATCGTTCATGGCAAGCGTCTTCTGCTGTCTTGACGCGCTGACCTCCTGGAGGCGCCGCATCGCGACCGCGTGGTCGCTCGTCAGCTGCTCGATCCTGGGCCGCGCGTTCTGCGTAAGCTCGTCCGTAATGATGTTCTTCGTCACGTTCTCGAACGTGTTCAGCGCCTCCTGCTTCTTGGAGGTCGCCTCGTAGATCTTCTGGTTGATGTGGGCGATCTCGTCGTCGAAGGAGCCGAGGTCGTACTTGTCCTCGCTCTTGTCGCGGCTGATCTGCTTCGTGATCTTCTTCACGGCCTTCCTGTTAAGGGCGATCTGGTCCCAGACCCCGCGCCCCTGCCGGAGCATCTCCATGTACTTCATTTTGGAGCTGTTGCTGATCCACATGAAAATACCGCCGAACAGCAGGATCGATATGACATAGATCACGAAAAGGACCGGGGTGACCCGCAGCTTTTCAGGCAGCGCGAAGAAGTAAATGCCGCACGGGACTGCCCCGAAGCAGATGAGGATAAACATAAGGAGGACAAGGAAGTCCGAGAACTTGTGCGGGAAGAAGAGCGCGTAATAAAGCCTGGACCGGAAGAAAGCGGGAATATGCTGCTTCCGGAACGCTTCGACCATCTCCGCCTTCATGGTATCGTTTTCCTTCAGGTACCCTGTGGTCTCGTCCTTGATCCGCTCCCGGATGCCCGCGTTCTTCGCGCGCTCCCTGCGCGCCTTGACCTTCTTCAGCTCCTCCTTGCCCTTCGAGATCTCCGCGTCGTAGGTCCCTGTGATCTCCTGGGAACGTTTTTTCAGTGTCAGCTCGATCTGGTCCTTCAGAGCCTTCTGTTCCGATTCGAGCGCGGAGCGCGTCGCCGCCTCCTGCGTTTTCAGCTGCTCTTCTTCCTCCCTGAGGCTCGAGACCTCTGTCAGCGCAAGCTTCGCGCCGTCAAAAAAAGCAGGATAATCATTGATCGGCTGTGCCATACCATATGCTCCTCTCATTGAACATTCCGGTAAATTCAGCTATACTGACACTCTGAAAAGGATCCTGTTTCCGCCGGGCCCCGTCCCGGCAGGGCACCGCTAAGGAGGTCTTCCATGTTCCGACTCTGGGGCAGATGCATTAAAAACAACCACCTGGTCCGCGATATGGTCGCGGAGGATGCCGACTACTCGAAAAACCGCACAAGGATGGTCCTTGACGGCCTGTCGGAGATCTGCCGTGCCTTTGACCTCGCCGAGCCGATCTGGCTCGAGTCAAACATCAGCGAATTCCAGCGCCTTTCCCGCACGCGTTTCCGGAAGGACAGCTTCATCGAGGAGCTTGACTTCGATTATCTCGAGATCCGCGTGATCGAGGAATAAGAGTGTCATGTCTATATAAATATACCATAGTTTCAGGTAAGAAGAAATCAGAAGCCCGAAATCCTGCGGGCGATGCACCTGTCCCTCCATACGCCGCCTGCGGGCGATGCAGCCGTCCCGCCATACGCCGCCTGCGGGCGATGCACTTGCCATGCCGTATTCCGCCCGCCGGTAACCAGGCTAGCCGGTCATCCTCCGCATGAGGGCGGTGCCGTTCTCCCTGAGCCATTTCCGGGAGGCCTTCCAGCCGGGCAGCACCCGGGCGACCTCTGCCCAGAACCGCTCGGAATGGTTCATCTCCAGCCGGTGGCATAGCTCATGCACCACCACGTAATCGCGCACCTCCGGCGGCGCCAGCATGAGGAGGCAGTTGAAATTCAGGTTGCCCTTCGAGCTGCAGCTGCCCCACCGCGTCTTCTGGTTCCGCACCGTGATGCCGCCGTACGTCACGCCGACCTGCGGCGCGAACTGCCTGACACGCTCCGGAAGGTCCTGAAGCGCGCTCTCCGCAAGCTTCCGGACCTCCTCCTTTGTAAGGAGGCTCTCCGGGGCGGTCTCCTTTTCCCGGGCCTTTGCCCGTTCGATGTGGGAAAGGATCCACGCCTCTTTTTCCAGGACAAATCTCCTTATCTCGCTCTCCGGCATGCGGAGCGGTGCCCGGACCAGGACCCCCCCGTCCTTCGTGATCTCGACCGACATCGTTTTCCGCCGGCTCCTTACGATACTGACCTGCATCGTCAGCCCCGGTCTCCTTCCGGCGCGCCGGCATCGTCCGCGGCGCCTTCACCAGCCGCTGCTTCTCCATCATCCGCGGCACTTTCTCCGGCTCCTGCCGCCCCGGCTTCTTCCCCGGCGCTCTCTCCTGCCTCGTCCGCGTTATCCTCCGCGCCTCCCGTCAGCTCCAGGATCAGCTTCATGACCGCCTCAACGCCGTTCCCCGCGGTGCTCTTTTCCATGGCCGCGATGTACGTCCCGCGGTCCCCGAAGGTGCTCTTCACCGCCTGAAGCAGCGTCTCCGCGCTCAGCTCCTCCTCCTCAAGGACACAGGAAAAGCCCTGGTTCTCAAAGGAGCGCGCGTTCAGGATCTGGTCCCCGCGGCTCGCCTTCGCGGACAGCGGGATCAGGACGTTCGGCTTCCTGAGCGCAAGGATCTCACAGATCGAGTTCGCCCCGGCGCGGCTGATCATAAGGTCAGCAAGCGCGAACATATCCTTAAGGTCCGCCGAAACATACTCGTACTGGCGGTATCCCTCCGTGCCCTCAAGCGACGTGTCCAGGTTTCCCTTGCCACAGAGATGGAGGACGGAATACTCTTTAAGGAGCTCCGGCAGCGCCGCCCGGACCGCCTCGTTCACGACCTTCGAGCCGAGGCTTCCGCCGATGACCAGGATCACGGGTCTGTCCGCCGGGAGCCCGGTGATCCCGCGCCCGCGCTCCGCGCTTCCGGAAAGAAGCTCCGCGCGGATCGGCGAGCCGGTCAGGACCGCCTTGTCCTCCGGAAGGTACTGGAGCGTCTCCGGGAAGTTGCAGCAGATCTTCGCCGCCGCGCTGTAGGAAAGCTTGTTCGCAAGCCCGGGCGTCATGTCGGACTCGTGGATCACGACCGGGATCCTCTTAAGGCCGGCAGCGCGGACCACCGGGACCGCGACGTAGCCGCCCTTCGAGAAAACGATATCCGGCTGGAACTCCTTGATGATCTTCGAGGCCTCGCGGAAGCCCTTCAGGACGCGGAACGGGTCCGAGAAATTCTTCAGGTCAAAATAGCGCCTGAGCTTCCCGGAAGAGATGCCCCGGTACGGGATCCCCTCGTTTTCGATCAGCTTTTTCTCGATCCCCTCGTAGGAACCGACGTAAAGGATCTCAAAACCCGCCTCCTTAAGCTTCGGGATGAGGGCGATGTTCGGCGTGACGTGGCCTGCGGTGCCTCCGCCGGTAAGAATGATTTTTTTCATGGACGAACCTCTTTTTTACAGGTATGATGTGGAAAGAAAAAATATGTTTTTATCATAGTATCGGCGAACAAAAAAAGCAATGAAAGGAACTGTCACTATGATCGGAATCATCGGGGCAATGGAAGAAGAGGTTGCCGGGCTGAAGGCGCACATGACGGATACGGTCTCGGAGGAGACCGCGGGCATGGTCTTTAACCGGGGAAAGCTGGAGGGAAAGGACGCAGTCGTCGTCTGCTCGGGGATCGGGAAGGTCAATGCCGCCGCCTGCGCGCAGATCCTCTGCTGCCGCTACGGCGTGGACTGCATCCTGAATACCGGGATCGCGGGAGGACTGGCGGACGATGTGAACATCGGCGACATCGTCCTCAGCACGGACGCTGTCCAGCATGACTTTGACTGCGTGGGCTTCGGGTATCCTCTCGGCGTGATCCCGCGCATGGAGACCAGCGCGTTTCCAGCGGACGAACGCCTGCTCGATGTCGCGGAGCGCTGCTGCCGCGAGGTGAACCCGGAGATCAGCGTATTCCGCGGCCGGGTGGCAAGCGGAGACGTGTTCGTCTCGAGCCCGGAAAAGAAGGCGTACATATCTGAGAATTTCCATGGCTGGTGCGCCGAGATGGAGGGCGCCGCGATCGCCCAGGTCGCGTACCTGAACCGCGTCCCGTACCTTATCATCCGCGCGATCTCGGACAAGGCCTCCGGGGAGGCAGCGGAGCAGTATGACCGCTTCCAGGACGCGGCGATCAGCCATTTCCTGAAGCTCACGCTCGCAATGGTAAAGGAGCTGGCGTAACGCCCGCAAGGCTCATGCCGTTTTCCCGCGCGATGCGGGCGAGGTCCTCATATTCATACTTTATCCTGGTGGCCCCGTGTCCCTCCGACACCTTTTTCCGCACCTCGCCGTATCCGGCCGCTACCGTTTCTTCCCTGCGGGACAGGCCGCAGCCGGCACAGGAAAACATGCCCTATCTTTACCTCCTGGACCCACCGGTCGTGAAGGGACCGGAACGGGCAGGTAACTGCCTTGCAGAAAAAAAGAAGGCATACCGTTCCTCTTCTGAGAAACCGTATGCCTTCATGGCACACATGACCCGCGCGGGTCAACATGTGAAAAATGCTCATCCCTTCAGGACGCTTCAGCGTCCCTGCCCGGCTTCCTGCCGGACACTGTAATCATACCATACAGTTTTCCGGCCCTTCCTTCAAGAATATTCTGCCAGTTCCTTCGTTCAGATGCCGTCTAAAAGGAACTGCTTCATATCCTCCCCGAGCTTCCCGATGTTTTCGTCAGAGATCACGAAGCTGTTGTAGAAACCGGCCGCTGTAAATCCGCCGTACTCCGCCCGGAGGCTTTCAAGGGATGACCGGTACTGGTCCTCCGTTACTTCCTTTTCATCGATATAATACTTTCCGGACTTCTCATTGTTCGGATTGTCCAGATACGAAATGTATTTGTGCGTCACCTGCGCCCTGCCATTTTCATCAAGACAGCAGAAATCCGTCCCTTCTGCCCACCCGTTGGAAAAATAGGAGCTGTCAATGAGGTTCTTCCCGGGAGCATACGCGAACTCTCCGAACTCGCCGAACTCGCCGATAAGGACTGCTTCTCCGTCCTTGAACATGTAAAGCTCCGGTCTTGCAACGTGCGCGCTGCCGGGCATGACCGCGAGCTCCGGCACGCCGTCGTCATCGATGTTTACCAGCGCGAACCGGGTCTCCATTCCGCTGTACTCCGCCGCGGTCTCCTTAAGCACGGCCGCAAAGGCCGGCGCGCAGTCCTGCGCGAGGTCCGGCGCGGGCGATGCTGTCATGCCGAGCTCCTTCCGTACCTCCATCGTATCCGTGACGTTCTGTTCCGCCTCGAACTGCGGCATATATCCGAAACGGATCTCCGCGTGATAGCCGTAAGCCATCTGGTTATAGGTCTCCTCCGGAATCTCCTTCCCGTCGAGATAGTATACAAACTCCTTCTCAGGATCCTCTGAAAAATCGCAGGACGCGGTGTGGACAGGAGAAAAGCTTCCGTCCCTGATGCCGTAGAAAAGGATATCATCGAACGTCAGGTCCGCAAGATGTCCCTGCATGAAGAGCCATTCACCGTCCACGGCGCACAGCTGGATGAACATGGGAGACTCCTCCGCCGTTACCGGCGGTCCGTCATAAAGCTGCACCGCCTTCCCGTCACGGACCGTGTAGACCTCGGCCCTGACGTTAACGTAGTCGCCGTCCATGAGGGAGCCGAGGATCAGCTCATCGGTTCCGTCATTATCCATGTCCAGGAGCCGGACGACCGCCGCGCCGGTAAGACTTGTAAGCCCTTCCAGCTCCGGGTCCGGAGCCGTGCCCGCGGGACCGTACTCCGCTTCCCTGGACTCCACGATCTCCCTATACAAGGCGCGCCAGTCCGCCGGCTCCGGGGCAGTCCCGGGGGCACTGCCTTCAGCCTCCTTAAGAGACCCAGGTCCCTTCCCGGCATCGCCCGTTTCTTTCTCCTCTTTCTTTTCCTTCTCCGCCCTGCCGGCGTCCTCTGCCTTCTCCGTTTTATCCGCCTTGCCGGCCTTTTCAGTCTTATCCGTCTTTCCGGATCCCAGGCTGCCGGCGATCTCCCTGATCCTGTCCAGAGGATCCTCTGCCCCGAGGAGCTCTTCCGCGAAGCCGACGGTCTTCTCCAAACTGCCGCACGACACAAGCGAAGCGGAAATACAGGCTGCAAGAATACAGGCTGCTGTCTTCTTAAATCTGTCCATATGATACTCCTTTTTTCAAGTCTGCTTCAGTCTTCCCCGCCGGCCCTTCCGCCGGAGCTTTCCAGCGCAAGGAGCTTCGCCTTCCTGTCCAGTCCCCCCGCGTAGCCGGTCAGGCTGCCGTCCGCCCCGAGCACCCGGTGGCAGGGGATGATCAGGGAGACCGGATTGTGCCCGACCGCTCCTCCCACGGCCTGCGCTGACATGGACTTTATGCCCCGCTGCTCCGCAAGGACAGCCGCGATCTCGCTGTAGGTCCTTGTCTGCCCGAACGGGATGGTCCTCAGGATCTCCCACACCGCGGTCCTGAAGGGCGTTCCCTTCGGGGCAAGCGGCGGCGTGAAACCGGGGTCCTTTCCGCTGAAATATACGGAAAGCCACTTTTCTGCCTGCCTGAAGACGGGGAGCTCCTTCTCCTCACCGTTTCCGGAAAGCGTCGCGCCAAAGTATTTCTGATCCTCAAACCAGAGCCCCGTCAGCGCGTTCCCGTCGCTGCTTAAAAGGACCCTTCCAAGGGGCGTCTCTGTATAATGCAGGTATTCCATTTCTGTCCCTCCCTTTATGTCTCTCCACAGGATGATACCGGCAGCACTGCCGGAAGGTACTAATGGCATTATAACATCAACAGGCTGCCTTGCATGTACGGATCGTTTTACGTAAAATGAAAAAAGGAAAATGCCCTGCGGGGCAATGCTGGCAAAGGGAAGCATATGAAAACGCTGAAAGAACACTGGCTGGCTCTCTCGATCGCCTCAAAGATGCGGCTGTTCGTGCTGTTTCTTCTGCTCGGGATCGTAATGACCAGCGTTTTTAATCTATATTCCACCCGCTTTTCCGTCGGAGAGGTGAATCAGATCCTGAAGGAGATCTCCCAGTGCGAGACTGCGCAGGATGCCATGACTGCGGAGGAAGCAGCCTTCAAGGCCTATGTACACACTCCCTCTGCGGAGAATTATTCGCACCTGGAGCAAAGCGTCCTGCGTACCCGCAGCAGTATTTCCCTGCTGCCTGACGATTATTCCCGGATCGGCGCGGAGCGGTCTGCATGGACGTGGCGGGTCCGCAACGGCTACAGGAGCTATGCCGAAAACAGGGATCTTCTCAGCCGCCGTCTCCAGAAATACAACTCTCCGTTTTCCGCTGCCGATGCTCTGGAAAAGGACGAACGATCCGTCCGGCTCCTTTACCAGATCTATGACATGCAGACCTACCTGAAGGGGTATATGCAGTCGCTCTCCCAGCTGACAGTCGCCCACGCCAGCGATGTTTACGACATGAAGTATCCGATACTTCAGTCCATGCCGTATTTACAGCTGCTGCTCTCGTCCGTCCTGCTCCTTATTGCCGTCAGTTTTTCCGGCGTGTTTGTAAGATCGATCGTCGATCCGATCCAGGCGCTTGCCGCAGCCTCCCGCAGCATTTCACGCGGGAACCTTGAAGAGGCGGATGTTACCGTCCGGAACAAGGATGAGCTGGGAGAGCTGGTGGATGCCTTCGCCCAGATGAAGCGGGCGACCAGGGACAACATCAAGACGCTTCAGGAAAACCAGCGTCTTTCCGAGCAGCTTCATAAGGAGGCCATGGAAAGGGCGGAGATGGAAAAGCGTCTCGAGGCTGCCAGAATGGATCTGCTGCAGAGCCAGATCAAGCCCCATTTTCTTTTCAACACCCTCAATACGATCTCAGGCATGGCGGAGCTGGAGGGGGCAGAAACGACAGACCATATGATCCGTTCTCTTTCCCGTCTGTTCCGGTACAATCTTCACACATCCGACCAGTTCGTGTCCCTGTCCCAGGAGCTTGATGTCGCGGAGGATTACCTGTACCTTCAGAAGATGCGCTTTGGCGACCGTATCCAGTACGAACTGATCCCGGAGCGCAGGGCGCTTGGCGAGGATCTGGTCCATACCACAGTCCCTGTATTTTTACTGCAGCCTCTGATTGAAAACGCCGTGATCCACGGCATCTCCAAAATGGAGCAGGGAGGCAGGATCGTGGTCCGGATCTTCCGGGAGGACAGCATTCTCAGGATCCGGATAGAGGATACCGGCAAAGGGATGTCGGAAAGCGCGCTGCAGGATATTCAGGATAAACTGAACGGCCTGCCGTCCGACGCCCATATCGGGATCGGACTGGGAAACCTCTTCCAGCGGCTGAATTCGCTCTACTCCGCGCAGCTTCAGGAGCGCTCCCCGGGTGAGTCTGTCATGAAGATCCGGAGCGCCCCCGGAAAAGGCACCACTATCGCTCTTAGTATTCCCCTGCCGCTCTCCGTACAGGACAGCTTCGGAGCCGGCAGACCGTAAAAAACGAGGGTATCCATATGCTGAAGATAATGATCGCGGACGATGAGGTCATTGAACGCACCGTCCTTGAAAGAAAGCTGAAGAAATACTACGGTGACAGCTGCATGATCCTGGCTGCCAGGAACGGCCGGGAAGCACTGGAGCTCTTCGCGGAGCATCATCCCCGCATCATGATCCTGGATATCGAGATGCCCGGCGTGAACGGGCTCGAGGCGGCAAAGGAGATCCGGAAGGCAGACCGCTCCTGCTCTATCATTTTTCTGACAGCCTTCGATGAGTTTTCCTACGCAAAGGCAGCTATCTCCGTCCATGCGCTGGACTATCTTCTCAAGCCCTGCGATGAGCAGGAGCTGATCAGCGCCGTGGATGAAGCCATCCGCTTAAGCCAGGGCCTGCCGGCTCCGGCAGCTCCTTCTGCCGGTCCCGGGCTCCTTTCCTCCTCTTCCCCGCCCCCTGCCTCCGGGAAGGCGGACGGTGTCCCGGAGCCGGAAAACCGCGAGGCGGAGATCCTCTCCTATATAGAGCACAAATATATGAAGGACCTCTCCGTACAGGAGATCGCCGGGTATTTCGGCTATTCCGAAGCCTACTTCTGTAAGCTGTTCAAGCAGCATTTCGGGCACAGCTTTGTCACCTATCTGACGGATTTCCGGATGAAAAAGGCCGAGGACCTGATGCGTACCAGCCGGCTCAGCATTAAAGAGATCGGCCGGACCGTCGGATACCCGGATCCAAACTACTTTACCAAGGTGTTCCGGCGCGTAAGGGGCGTCAGTCCGTCGGAATACCGCGGCTCAGAGGGATCCGGCACTTCAAACGGAGGATGACCATGAATCACCGCAGATCTTTGGCCGCCGTGTGCGCACTGGGGCTTCTGTGCCTGTCCCTCGGCGGATGCGCTCACGGGACCGCCGGCGAATCGCCGCCGGATCCGGAAAAGCCGCTGCTTCTCACCAATGAGACCGCCATCGTTTATGATACGGTCCCGGAATATGTGTTCACATACGCAGAGAACCAGACGGAAGATTTTCCGACGACACAGGGGGCTTACCGCTTCGCGCAGCTGATCAACGAGCGGACACAGGGCCGGATCCAGGTCCGGGTGTACGCCAATTCGCAGCTTGGCGACGAAAACTCCACGCTGGAGCAGCTGCGTTTCGGCGGGATCGATTTTGTCCGCTGCTCCCTGCCGACACTGACCCCCTACAGCCATCTGTCCATGGTCCTGATGCTGCCCTATCTGTATAACGACGCGGATCATATGTGGGCCGTCCTGGACGGGGAGATCGGTGAAGAAGTGGCTTCCTCATTTGAAAACACCGGCATCATCCCCCTCTCGTGGTATGATGCCGGCGTCCGCAGCTTTTATTTTACCAGTCCGGTCCGCTCTCTGGAAGAGATGAAAGGGCTGGTCATACGTGTGCAGCCGAATGAAATGATGGAAGACATGGTACGGCTCCTCGGCGCGGCCCCTCTTCCGGTAAGCTATGAAAACGTCTACTCGGCGATCCACCGGGGAGATGCCGACGGGGCGGAGAACAACTGGTCCTCCTACGACACCATGCGGCATAACGAGGTCGCCCCGTATTATCTGCTGGACGAACATATGCGCCTGCCGGAAATGCAGATGATCTCCGCCGTCACCTGGTCCCAGCTTTCAGAAGAAGACAGAACGGCGGTCAGAGAATGCGCGCGGCTCTCCGCGGAATACGAGCGCATGCTCTGGAACACGCGCGAAGAAGCGGCGCGGGCGCGTGACCTGAAGGCAGGCAGCGTTGAGATCGCCCTCCCGGAAAAAGAAAAACAGAAGTTCCGCGATGCCGTGGAACCTCTGTACAGGAAGTACTGCGAAGATCATATGGATATCGTTGCGCGGATCCGGGAGCTCGGGGCAGAGAGCCCTAAGTAAGGACCCCGGCACTGCGCAGCTGTCCGGTGATAAATGACCAGGCCGCCTTTTTCTCTTCCTCAGTGCCAAGCGCCCGGTTCGGGATCAGGTAAGCATGCGCCTGGTCCGGAACGATCACCAGCATGCTCTTTCGAAGCATGACCATGCCTCCGCCCTGTTTGTCCGGAATAAAATCCTTCCAGGAGATCCGCTGCCGGTGCTGCCGGACGCGGATCTCCATTCCTTTTCCGTCAAAGGACAGCGTCGTATCCACCTTGATCGCCTGCGCGTCCCTGATCGAAACAAAATAGACCAGCAGAGGCTGAAATACGGGAAACAGGAGAAGGAACAGTATCAGCAGCGCTTTCCCGAGTCCGTTGGTCGCATTCCACTTACTGAACATAAGCGCAAGGATGGACGCCGTGAAAACAACGCTGACCAGCCCAGTCCAGTTCCTGTAATAATTCTCCATTCTGAACAGCCAGTAGTCCTCCGGCGTGTTCCTGTAGGTGTACTCGTATTTCATTTATGCCTCGGTATCGTATTACCTTCCGTAGCCGGTCGCCCACGGGATCGCCAGGGAGATCGCGGGAATAAAGGTGATCAGGATCAGCGCTATGATCATGAACAGATAGAAGGGCAGCATTTCCTTGACGACCTTCTCCATCGGCCTCTTGGCGATACCGGATCCGATAAACAGGACCGCGCCGACAGGCGGTGTCAGAAGGCCGATGCCGCAGTTAAGCACCAGCATGATGCCGTACTGGACGGGATCGATCCCGATCGAAGTCGCGATGGGCAGAAGGATCGGCGTCGTGATCAGGATGATCGGCGCCATATCCATGATCATGCCCAGGAACAGCAGGATCAGGTTCAGCAGCAGGGCGATCACATACGGGTTGTCCGATACGCCCTGGATCAGGTTGGCGGCCAGCGTCGGAACGTGGAGCGTGGTCAGGCAGTATCCGAACGCGTTCGAGGTCGCGATCAGGATCAGGACGATGGACAGCGTATCCACGCACTGGTCCAGCGCTTTCCAGACGCCCTTCCATGTCAGTCCCTTATAAACATAGACAGAGACAAGCAGGGAATAGATGACTGCGATCGCGGCCGATTCCGTTGCCGTGAACACACCGGCGCAGACGCCGACAACGACGATAAGGATCGCGGACAGAGCCCAGATGGAGGTCGAAAACTCCTTTCCGAGCCTTGCGAGGTTGAAGGGTTCTCCCTTCGGATAATTCCTCTTTTTGGAGAGGATATAGGACAGGACCATAAGGGACCCTGCCAGGACCGCTCCCGGCAGATATCCGGCCAGGAACAGGCTTCCTACGGAGATCCCGCCTGCGGTCGTCGCGTAAATGACCATGTTGTGGGACGGCGGGACCAGCATGCCCTCCACGGAGGAAGAGATCGTAACAGCCGTGGCAAAGTCCACGTCGTATCCCCTGTCGACCATCATGGGGATCTCAAGGGATCCGAGAGAAGCCGTATCCGCAGATGCAGAACCGGAAATGCCTCCGAAGAAATAGGATGCGACGATGTTGACCATTGCAAGGCCGCCGGTCATCCAGCCCACGCACGCGTCCGCAAGGTCCAGCAGCTTTCCGGAGATGCCGCCGGATCCCATGAGCACGCCCATGGTGATGAAGAACGGGACTGCCATCAGGGAGAAGGAGCTGATGCCCTTGACCATCTGCTGGCAGAGAGTCGCAAGCGAAAGTCCCTGATATCCCAGGCAGAGGAGCGTCGAGACCGCAACGGAATAGGCGATCGGGAATCGCAGCACGACCATGATCAGAAACGAAGCAAGCAGTAAAGCGATCGCGGTAGAATTGACAGCCATCACTCTTCCTCCTTTCTGCCTGTAAATCTCTCGAGATCGATGACGATGCGTTCGAGCTCAAAGAAGATCATGGCGAGACCGGCCAGCGGGATCGGGAAATACTGCCAGAACTTGGAGAGCCAGGGCATGGAAATATAGGTTCCCTTTGCGCCGATACCGCTCGCGTACTGCCATCCGATGGCCAGCATGACGATCGCAAGGCCAAGGACCGCAAGATCCGCAAGCAGATCCAGTACCACGACCAGTTTTTCAGGAAGGAAGCGGTCAAAAGCAGTCATGCGGATGTGAGCGTTCTTTTTGATCGCCAGCGCCGCGGAAAGCACGGCCATGTAAGACATCAGCGTCAGGATCAGCTCCTCGCCCCAGTTCGGGGCAGGGATCACCCTGATGTAACGGGCAAGCACGATCCAGCTGGTGATCAGGATATCTGCCACCAGGAGGAGCTTGCAGATCAGCATGAATACCGAATACACAAACTCATACAGCGGCTCGATTTTTTTCAGCTGCAGAAATATATCCGACATAAATAACCCCCTTGGAAAAAAGTGCTCCGGACCCGGCCGGAGCACTTTACGATCAGCCTTGTGACAGATTACTTTGCAAGATCAAGGAGCTGCTGATATGTATCCGCAAGCTCGCCGGCCGCGTACTCATCCGCGATCGGCTTGCAGGCTGCCTGCCAGTCGGTCTTGTCTTCGATCTCGATGACGTTGATCCCCTGCGCCTTAAGCTCGTCAAGGACCTCGTTCTCTCTCTTCTCGGAGACCTCACGGCAGTACTCGGAAGCTGCCTTACCAGCCTCCATGATGATGTTCTGCTGCTCTTCGGTCAGCTTGTCCCATGCCGCGTCGGAAATGATGGTCATCATAGCGCCCAGGGTGTGGCCGTCCATGGTCAGGTTCGGGCCGACCTCCTGGAAGCTGTTTCCTGCGTAGTTGACGGTCGGCTGCTCAGCGCCGTCGATCGTGCCGTTCTGCATGGAAGCGTAGATCTCGCTCATGGAAACCGGAGACGGAGTCGCGCCAAGGTTCTGGACCATCGCGGTCATGATCGGGTCATTGGAGACACGGATCTTCATGCCCTTCATGTCTGCCGGAGAGGTGATCGGCTTGGACTCGACGGTGAAGAAGTGGCGGAAGCCCTCCTCGCCGTAATACAGGCCGCGGACGCCAAGGCCCAGCTCCTCAGACTCGTTGAGGAATTCCTGGCCGAGCTCGCTGTTTGCGAATGCCCAGTAATGGTCTCTGTTCTGGAACGTGTACGGCAGGGAAAGAAGGACGGATTTCTTGGTGCCGTAAGAGGTCAGAGCGAAAGCGGAAATACGGCAGATATCGACCGTACCTGTGCCGCCAAGCATACCGTCAAGGACGTCCGCCTCGACACCAAGGACGCCGCCGCCCTGCAGGTCGATGATGATAGAACCGCCGGAGAGCTCTTCTACCTTCTCCTTGAACTTAAGGTCCATAGCGCCGCAGACGGTGCCATCGAGCGGGTTGACCTCCGCCATCTTCAGCGTGATCGCGTCTGCTGCCGGTGCAGCTGTCTCTGCTGCTGCCGCAGTCGTATCGGCTGCCGCGGCTGCCGTCGTCTCTGCTGCAGGAGCTGCAGTGGTGGCTGCCGGTGCCTTGGACAGGCCGCAGCCTCCCAGTACGGATGCTGCAAGGATCGCGCTCATGGCTGCACTGATGAGTTTCTTCTTCATTGTGAAATCCTCCCTTATCATATTTGGTGAATATCCATATAACCCGGCAGGACCGGAGGGTCCGGCAGAAGCATATGGTATTTTCGGTTCATTCTCATTATAAAGAAACCGGTACTGCAAAAATATGGTAAGATTTTTTGATTCACTGGGAAATTTTTGTTTTTACCGCTATCCGGAAGCAGAAATATGCTACACTTCTTATGCAAGATTCACAGACGGAGGAAGACAGCTCATGCCAAGTACAGTCAATGTCCTTATTTGCATCCTGGCTCTTCTGACCGGTGTCCTGATCGGTGAAAAGTACCGGAAATGGAAGCACCGGGACGACGATAAATAACCGCAGTCCCTGCGGCGGAGAAAAGCATTCATTGATCAGGAGGTATTTATGAAAAACGACAGATGGGTCTATTACAAGGACATCGTTCCCGAGGATCAGGGAAACGGCGTCGTCAGAAGGGTCCTCGCCTATTCCGACGATGTGATGTGTGTGGAAAACCGGTTTGAAAAGGGCGCCGTCGGCGCGCTCCACCACCATCCGCATACACAGATCACTTATATCGTCAGCGGCCGGTTCCAGTTTGAGATCGACGGCGAAAAGCATGAGGTAAAGGCCGGCGACACCCTGCTCAAGACCAACGGCGTCGAGCACGGATGCGTCTGCCTCGAGGAGGGTGTCCTGCTGGATATTTTCAGTCCGTACCGCGAGGATTTCGTAAAAGACTGAGCTCACTTTAAAAACAAGCTGAACGCGGCCTGACGTGCCGGCCTCCTAAGGCCGGCACGTCAGGCCGCGTCTGTCATTATGCCCTCTCTGCATTATCCGCCTGTCCTTTTTAATATCTGCGGCTGATGACCTGATATACGATAAAATAAAGCACGGCGATCCCGCAGGTGATATACAGGCATACCAGTCCGTACGGCTTCATGCCGATGGACATCAGTATGATCCCAAGCACGCAGAGCACGTCGATCGTGATGATCAGCGTGGCGCTCCGTGATTTGTCCGCGATGTAGGCAAGGCGCTCATCCCGGCCGGCTATTTCCATTTTCTTCGCGTATTCCGGATCCTTCTTTACTCTGTATTCCCCTAACAGCCGGTTTGCCCCGTACGCGAAAAGCCCTGCGCCGGCCGCGCAGACCGCGACAGGAAGGTCCCTGGCACAATCCAGTACCATCAGCGCAATGCCCAGGACCGTCATAAGGATATATACCGGTTTCGGAAAGCTTCCCTTCATGATCCATCACCCTCCTCATAGATAAATATGTCCTCGATATTAAGGTCAAATGTCCTTGCCAGCCTGAAGGCAAGTGTGATCGACGGATTGTAACGTCCGCTCTCAAGAGAAATGATCGTCTGGCGTGTGACCCCCAGCAGGTTTGCCAGGTCCTGCTGGGTCAGGCCCCGCTCCTTTCGCAGCTCTATGATCCTGTTTTTCATGAAAGCCTCCGCAGAAGTCAAGTTCGCTTTACATTTACAGTATGTCCTGCCATGCGGCGGATGTCAAGCTCGCTTTACAATTTTAAGGAATTGTTCAGGACTGGCACAAAACCGTCTCCATACATATAATTACTATATCGGTATTGATCCGGCGGTGGACTATGAACAGTGAGAAGTGGTGGGACGAAAAGCTGAATATCCGGACGAACGGAAGGGATGCTTCCTTCGAGGACAGGCATCACTACCCATATGAGCCGACCCCGTACGGAGTCCTTCAGCTTCTGGCGGAAAGCCGGTGGATCGGGAAAGAGGACCTTCTCGTGGATTACGGCTGCGGAAAAGGAAGGGTCAGCTTTTTCATGGCAGCAATGAGCGGGTGCAGAAGCATCGGCATCGATTTCAATCCGCAGTTCATCCTTGCGGCAGAGCAGAATCTCGCGGATTACAGGGGCGAAAAGAGCCGGATCACCTTTCTTGCAGAAAACGCGGAGCACTTCGCGCCCCCGGAGGAAGCGGACCGGTTTTACTTTTTCAATCCCTTTTCAGAGAAGATCCTGCAGGCTGTGATCCGGAGGATCCTTGACTCCTGGTACAGATCTCCCCGCCTTATACGGATGTTTTTCTATTACCCCTCCGATGAGTATGCTGCTTCACTGATGACCGTGGAGGAGCTTGCGTTTGTCGATGAGATCGACTGTTCCGGACTGTTCCCCGGGGACAGGCGGGAGCGGATCCTTGTCTTTGAGCTTTGAACATTCCTGACTTAAGAAGCAGGGGTATTCCCGCAGGAAGGCGGATCGGATGAGCAGGCCAAAGCCGCCCATCCTGCGCGATGCGCACATCTCGCGGCAAAGCCGCTTCGATGTACGTTGCCCGTCGATTGGGCGCTCGTGCAAGCACGGCGCTCACTCTCCGGGCTTATCGCGCAAAAAGCTCCCCGCTGCCGGACAGGCAGCGGGGAGCTTTCGTTCTCAGGGCCGCGGTCAAAGCCTGATCACGTCGCTGAACTTCGCGTGTTCCTTGACCTTTGTTGTCAGCTCGGCCAGGCGGGAGGTGTCCCCGATCAGGATCACGCCGACCAGGCGGTTCTTGTCAAAGGTGTATTTCTCGTACTGCCTGCGGCGCATGTCCGTCGTCTCAACGGTCTTGTAGAGTCTGGACGCGTCGCTGCCGTTGTCTCCAATGGCAAAGAGCGAGGTGTTCATTCCGTTGAAGGAAAGGGCTCCGTCAACGGTCTCGTAAGCGATGTCGTCCCCTGCCGCATTCGCGCCTGCCGTTTTGCCCTGCTCGACAGACTGGCTCCAGAGCGCGTAGTTGATGCCGTTGTACTCAGCGCAGTCGCCTGCCGCATAGATATCCGGCACGCTGGTCTCCATATGGTCGTTGACGACGATGGAACGGCCGATCGTGAGTCCGGCCCCCTGCGCGGCGGCAAGGTTCCCGCGGACACCTGTGGATACGATCACAAGCTCCGCCGGAATGACGGTCCCGTCAGCAAGGACGACGCCTTCCTCATTGATCTCTGCCGTGCTCGCCGCGGTGTAGACCTTGACGCCGCAGTCCTCTGCCAGCGTCTTGATCATCGCGGAGGCCGTCGGATTGAGCTGTCTCGCCATAAGGGCCGGAGCGCCCTCGATCACCGTGACCTCGATCTTTGCCTTGCGCAGCGCCCATGCCGCCTCCAGGCCCAGGACACCGCCGCCGATGACGGCTGCCGTCTTAATATCCGGGACCATGCTCTTGACCTTGGCGGCATCCTCGATCGTGCGGATGGAGACGACCTTGTCAAGGTCATGTCCCTTGAACGGCGGCACGAAGGAATACGCGCCGAGCGCGTAGACCAGCTTGTCATACTTAAAGGTCTTTCCGCCGGCGGTGACCGTCTTCGCCGCCGGGTCGATCGACTCGACCCTGATATTCTTTATGAAGCGGATCGAATTCTCATCGAACCATTCCTTCTGCTCGACCGCCATCTGATCGTCCGAGAAATCAGAAAGCATCGCCTTCGTCAGCATCGGACGGTTGTACGGCAGATGGTCTTCATCAGAAAGGATGGTGACGGTTCCCGTCCTGTCGCGCTCGCGGATGGCCCTGGCAGCCTCCAGGCCTGCGATCCCTCCGCCTAAGACGAGATACTCTCTGTCCGTATCATTCTGATAGCCGGTGCCGGCATCGCCCGCGGGCACGAAATTCTCAGGCCCGACTCCGCAGACCGGGCAGGATTCAATAGAAGCATCGAAGACCGCGCCGCAGACCAGGCACCTGACCAGCTGGGGCCCGCCCTTGGAAGCCTGCTTCTTCTCCTTCTTGAGAAGGACACACCCGAAATTGTATCCGAAGTCGTAGGCATCCTCGAGCTGGGCGGCATTGGGCTTGAACCGGACCCGGAACCCGTCGAGAACGTTCAGGCGGATCTGCTTCAGCCGTTCAATGATGTGCGGGACGCCCTCTCCCGACCAGCCGTAGCTTCCGAACGCGGAAGCCAGCCTTCCCCGGAAGACAGGCGGATACATGCCGAGCGTCAGACTGTAGATGGGCTCAAGCGCCTCGCCGAGGATGGTGGGCGTGCCGAACAGGTATCCGTCCGCTGCCGCCATGTCCGCGGCAAGGGAGGACTTGTCGTCAAAGATCAGGTCATAGCGGCGGACCTCCGCGCCTGCGTCCTCAACGCCCCGCGCGATCGCCTCCGAAAGCTCTTTGGTATAGCCGTACGCGCTCACATACGGCATGACCACCAGCTTCTTCGCCTTCGGCTCCGGCGCCTTGCACCACTCACGGTACCACCCGAAGATCTGATCGAAATGAGAGTCCAGAACAGGTCCGTGGCCGCAGCAGATATGCTCGATCTCGAGATCCCTGATCCGCTCAAGCGCGTTGTACATATACGGATACGCAAACGGTCCGATGATGCAGTCAAAATAATATTTGGTCGCGTCTGCGTAACCCGCCTCGTCCGTAACGGAGGATCTCACGATCCCCTCCGCGGCGTAATGGGAGCCGAAGGAGTCGCAGGTGAAGAGGGTCCTGATCTCCGGCACATAGGTATACATGGTGTCCGGCCAGTGCAGGTTCGGAAGGGCCATGAATTCCAGGGTCTTGTTTCCCAGGGAGAGGGTCATGCCGTCGCTGACCGCGATGCTGTTGAAATCTGTGTTGATGATGTGCTTCAGGAACTGGATCGCCGGTCCCGTCGCAACGATCGTAATGTGCGGATTCATATCGAGAAGCTTTTCGATCGCCCCGGCATGATCGGGCTCCGTATGATCCATGATCAGATAATCGATCTGTGAAACCGAAGCTACGGATTCAATGTATTTGACCATCTCGTCAAAGAAAGCGAGCTTGGCTGTCTCAAACAGCGCCGTTTTCTCGCTTCCCTCCAGAAGATAGGAATTGTAGGACGTCCCGTACTTCGTCTCCATGATGATGTCGAAGACGCGCAGCTCAGGGTCCAGGACTCCGGTCCAGTACAGGTCTTGCTTGATCTTAAAGGCTTTCATAGTTCACTCCTTTGCAGACGATAACATGTAGATGGCACCGTAACAGGTCATAATGATCCGCCACCCCTTTTCGGGGCGCCGGACAGACAGCTCCTGCAATTTCACAATAGCATATGGACATACGAAAGTAAACGAAAGTCCCGTCACATCAGCTGATGCAGCGGCCCCGCCGCATTCAAGGCAGCCCCTTTACATTCCGGCATGCATTCCCGGCATGCATTCCAGGCGGGGGATCAGGGCAGTTCCCTCCGGTATCGTGTCGGAGAAACACCGGTGAAGCGCCTGAAGGAGGAGGAGAAATGCTCGATCGAAGAGAAGCCCGTGCGTTCGCCGATCTCGGTGACGCTTAATCCGGTGTCCTGCAGAAGCTGGGCCGCCGCGGCGATCCTTGCTTCGTTCAGCTTCTGGGAAAACGTCTTTCCAAAGCTTCGCCGCAGAAGACGCTGGGTCTGGCGGACGCTAAGGTGAAGGATCCCCGCAAGCTCCTCCAGCGTAAGGGTCCGGTAGCGATAGAAAAAAGCGTCTTCGACCACCGGCATCAGCCGCGTATGGGTCATGGCCGGCGCGGACGCGGGAGCGCTCTTTTCCTCATTCGTATGAGAATACATGCGGGTAAGCGTGATAATGACCTGCTTAAGGATCGTCTCGGACATCTCCGGCGTGCCCGGCCCGGGATGCCTGTTTTCTTCGATCAGCTTAAGGAGCAGCGGGAAGACACGTCCCTCGTCCCGGCTCATCCAGAAGGTGGTCTCCGCGAACAGGGAGAAGAATCCGGACCGGGACGCAGAGGCCTGGCGGCAGTTTAGATAGAGACAGTATTCCGTGACCGGCGAACTGCGGTCGGAGGTCTGGGAATGGATCACGCCGGGGCCGGTGATGTAAAGGGTGTCCGCTTCTACTGTATACTTCCTGCCATCGATGGTCACGCTGCCCCTTCCCCGCTCGGTGTAATGGATCTCATAGCTGGTATTTGAGTGGGCGTGCGCCGCGATGACCGGACGAAGCTCCTCTATGCGCGCATGTACAGGCTCGATCAGCAGCGGCCCGAGCTCGAACGCGCCTGAGAATTCATAGGTCTCCAATTCCTGTTTCCTCCAGGCTGTTTTTTCCGCATCATCTCCTGTCATCCCACGCTGTCATACTGTGCTGTCATACTGTGCTGTCATACCGCAAATTTATTATACAATAACCGAATTTGTATGAAAACGTCACCTTTAACAAAAGCAGGTCACGCCGCCGCCTAACCTCCATACAGGGAAAATACTATACTGTTGTTAACTGACAGAAAAACCCGAAAAACGGAGGTATGATCATGAAAATAAAGATGCGAGGCGCGATCCTTCCGGGCAACAGCACCGTGGAGATGAAGGAATTTGACATACCCGTCCCCGGTTACGGACAGGTCGTGGTAAAGACGAAGGCTTCGACCATCTGCGGATCGGATATCCGCGCTATTTACCGGGCCCATGTGGGCAAGGGACCTGAAGGCTACCAGCCCGGCATGATCGCCGGCCACGAACCCTGCGGCATCATTGAGGCCGAGGGCGAAGGCCTGAAACGCTTCAAAAAGGGCGACCGTGTCATCGTGTATCACATCTCCGGCTGCGGCGTGTGCTACGACTGCCGGCGCGGCTATTACATCTCCTGCAAGAGCCCGTTCCGCGCGGCATACGGCTGGCAGCGCAATGGCGGAATGGCTCCCTACATCCTGTGCGACGAGAAGGACCTGATCGCGCTGCCGGATGAGCTGTCCTATGAAGACGGCGCGCAGGTCGCCTGCGGCTTCGGCACAGTCTACGAGGGACTGATGAAGATCGGGATCTCCGGCAATGACCGTGTGCTGGTCACCGGCCTGGGCCCGGTGGGACTGGCGGCTCTGATGATCGCCAAAGCCATGGGCTGCGATATGACGATCGGCACCGACATAAGCGAGGAGCGCATGCAGCTGGCGAAGGATCTCGGCCTTGCCGACTATGTATTCAGCTCTGCGGACGCGGAGGCGTGCCAGGCCAGGATCATGGAAGTGACAGAAGGCTTTGGCTGTGAGCGCGCGGCAGACTGCTCAGGCAATCCTTCCGCCCGCGCGCTGGCCATCCGCTGCACCCGCGAATGGGGGAAAATGGTGATGATCGGCGAGGGCAACGATGTGACCTTCAGCCCGTCCCCGGATATCATGCACGGCCAGAAGACTGTTTACGGCTCCTGGGTCACCTCTCTGTGGCGCATGGAGGAGCTGGTAGAGCATCTGGTGCGCTGGGGCATCCATCCCGACAGGCTGATCACCCACCGGTTCGAGCTGAAGGACGCGGATAAAGCGTATGAGCTGATGGCAGGCGGAAAATGCGGAAAGGTCGCAGTGGTTTTCCCGGACTGATCTGCTGACCGGGAAGTGCGAAAACCTGTGCAGCAGTACCGGAAAATGTGCCGGTACTGCTGTTTTTTATAAAAAAAAGCTCACTGGCTTCTCCTGAAAAAGCACATTGTTCAACTGAATCGCCGGGCGCTGTTATACAATAAGAGTGGGTTTGTTTTACAATCAGGAAGCAGCAGAATGATTCGAAGGAGTGATATAAATGCCTGCCAGAGACAGAAATGAAGAATACTTTGAACAGCTGGACATTATCCGGACCAGCAAAAGGCCGGGCGAGGAGAATTCCCCCCATTTTAACCAGATGAACCAGAGATTGTCAGCCCTCAATGAGGCGATGAATGAGATGTCGGCGGAAGGCTACCAGATGAGTTCCGCGGACATTTCCAGACTCAGGGTCCTCTATGCGGAGGCAGGGGCGGCTGTGAAGGCTTATCTGGAACATCTTCCCACCTGGGTCCCGCGGCGGTGGAGAAGCACGGAGGGCCTGGCCCGTCAGGCCGGCGCCAGGCGCCTGCAGGAATTAATGCAGCAGGACATGGCCGCGCTGGACCGTTACAATCCGAAGGATCCTATGCGGCTTACGGATTTTCTCCGGGATGCCAGAAATCTTTTCGTGAATGAACCGGCCCAGATGGAGAAATTAAGCGGCCAGCTCAGCACCCGGGAGGTCATTGAACAAAACGGGCAGAAAGGTGTGTTCACGGAGAATGCGAACGTCATATCAAGCGGGCGGATCTTTGATGATGTGGTGGCACGGCGCAGCGCCCGGTTTGGCCCGCAGGATGCTGAAAGGCCGGTGATGAATGCTGTCCTGCGGCTGAACCGGGAACACAAGACCATCCGGAATTTTGTAAAGAGTCTGAGACCAGGAACTCTCCGCAATCTCGGCACAAGGTTTAAGGAGAATAATTTCGCTTACCTGGATGAAGATATTTTTGAGACGATCGAACTGCTGAAAGGCAAGCTTCAGAGGGAGAACTATCCATATAAGATCATCATGACCGATCGGGATGCCCGTACTGCAACACCTGGGGATCGTGCCTTCAACAGGATGATCGGTGAATTGCTGGAGGAATCCTCCCGCCTTAAGGGATCAAGCGGCAATCTGAATGCCATGGGTGTGGAAAAGGGAAGGTCCATCGGAGACCGGAATACCGCCATGTCCATCGTGGGGGACCTGATCTACTGTCCGGACATCCTGGCCCGGTCCACCGATATGAAGATGAGACTGCGGAATGGAAACGAGATCCAGGGCACCTATATGGAATGGTCAGAGGGAAATGACATCGCAGAGCTTTCCAGCTGCGTTCCGGATGACCCGCAGGAAAGAAAGGACCTTACCTTCGACTTTGATTCTCCCAAGATCATCAAGGATGTGGGCGATATCCTTGCGCTGGATTATATCTGCGGGAACACAGACCGGCATCTGGGTAATCTCCATGTCACTTTCCGGAAGGATCCGGCGGACGGCATATACAAGTACAAAGGACTCCAGGGGATCGATAACGACGAATCCTTCCCGGTATTCGGTCCCAAGGATATGGCGAAGGATAAAAACGGCGGTGACGGCAGCCATGTCAATCTCCCGGAAGATATTGCGGCCATGAAGGAAAGCACAGCCCGTTCCATCCTGAATCTCACTAAGGAAACGCTGACCTTTGCTCTTCGCCACAAGCTGACGGAAAAGGAGATCAACTCTGCCTGGGAACGCACCCAGTATCTCCAGAACCACATACGGAAAGGCCTGGCCTATAACTGGAAGAGCGAAGATGAGATCCTCCCGGGACAGATCCACGTGATCCCGGATAACAGCAGGGCATGGGACGGGATGAACCTGTCGGCAGTAGCCCATGCGACTCCCCACGACTCCTTCTATCAGACTCTGAACACTGAATTTGAGATGAAGGCAAAGCCGAATATTGCCCAGGCGCGCGATCAAGCCGTGGAGAGCCTGGAAAGGCCCGGCCTGGTCGCGGAAAGGCGTATATTACGAGACCGGAAGGACCCGAGTGTCACCGGCAATCCCAATTGGCTGAATGATCAGGTTGCCACAAAAGTGAAAGGAAACCGGAAGCGGCTCGAGGAAGCCGCAGCCCTGAGAAAACAGGTGGAAAAGGACGGACCTTTAAAGCCGATCCTTAACCAGTCACTGATAGAACTGGATTATTTCGGACGGGAGGGCCAGGGCCAGTTATACCAGCGTGCGCAGGACATGTATAATGTTTACCATTCCCGGAGAAATCTCACTTATCGTCTGGCAGAAAACGCAGCCAAAGTACTCAGGAAGCTCGAGAAGGATCAGATGGCCCACCTGTTTGCTCCCGGTTATGGAAAGCACAGCGCCGTCCTGGCAGCCGGAATGGGAAATCCCAACGGCCGGTATTTTATTGACGGGGAACCGGCGGAGCAGTATGCCAGAAGGAAATACTGGAGCCGGTCGGTGGCGGCTGAGTACGCGACCTTGACGAATGACCAGGCAAGGAAGAAATACATGGAGACCTTTGTCTCTGCCCATATTCTGGCGGCCATGACCAGCGGACGGCACCATGTGGATGTGGCAGTCCTTGCCCAGAGCGAACAGGGACCGCTCCAGATCCGTCTCTTTGAGGCGAAAATGAATCTCTTTGCAGCAGACTGGAACGGAAGGCAGGCACGGATCGATAGTATTGCAGGTAAGGTGAAAGACCGGAAGACCCGCCAGGATGCCATCCGGGCAAGCGTCAAAGAGAAACTGATGGCGAAGTTTAACGACGGAAGCCTGAATGCCTACCGGGATACCATTCTGCAGCTGAAGCAGGACGCGGCTGACAGGATCTACCGTCCGGATGCTCAGCAGCCCCAAGCCGTACCGGGCCAGAACCTTCAGCAGCCTCAGGCCGTACCGGGCCAGAACCTTCAGCAGATTCCTGAAAACCAGGTGAACGTAAACCCGCACCGGCTGGAACAGATCAGGCCGGAAGTTCTGGAGGAACCGAGGCCCCGGTCCAATTCCTTTAACCTGGGCCATCATCCCGGCCGGAATGACCCTCAGATAAACCAGGATGCTCCTCAGGTAGACCAGAATGACCAGGCAGGGCCGGAACTCCGGGCAAAATCAAGAGTGCACCGGTAACAGTCCGGCCGGAGATCTCCGGAATCGGCTTTCCCGCCGCAGCGCAAAGGGGCTGTCTCACTAAGGAAAAATGCAGACAATGTTCCCCAGGTGTCCGGAGCTTTGCATACAAAAAGCCTAGCGCTCATCGGTCGCTTACAGCGCCGATTCGCTGGGCTTTTTTGTATCTGCAGCACAGACGTCCGCCCCAGGCGGATATAATCCGACTGGGGCGGACGGATGTAAGCTGCAGCGTCCGAACACGGGGGAACTTGTCTTCAAAATAGCCTTAGTGCGACAGCCTCTTTGATGCCGGCTGTCATTATCCGTTATCCTTGTCATAAGCCCGGTACGGTCCGGACCGAAAACAGGCCGTCACGGTTACAGTAAAAGAAGATCCTCCTGACTCCGCGGATCTTAAACCGTACTTCAGCACTTCCTTCCGGGTAGAGCTTCACCAGCTGCATATCATCGGAGGAAGCCGCTGCCGCGAATGAAATGTAATGCGCCTTCGTCATGCTGTGGTCGATCCGTACATAATATTCATCCTCGACCCGTTCGATGGCGGCCTTGTGATGCTCATCTGCCGGTTCCGCCTCCAGGGGCATAAGCTGGATGCCGTGACAATGAACAGACACCTCTCCCATGCTGTGTATGATATTCCCGCAGACCGGGCAGACATAAAACTCCGACCTCAGCATATCAGCGGACACATTTGCGTTATGAATGGTATTGCCGGATATCAGTTCCGTGACCGAGATCCTGAATGTCTCCGCTATAGGCTCCAGCAGAGTAATATCCGGAAGGCCTCTGGAATTTTCCCATTTCGACACGCTTTTGTCACTCACTCCCAGCTTTTCCGCCAGCTGAAGCTGTGTCATCCTGTTTTTTTCCCGCAGTGTCCGTATCACCGCACCTGTAACATATTGGTTCATAAGCTTTCTCACCTCCATGCACAGATCATAATCCGGCGCCGAAGAATATGGTACCTACGGAGAGTAGAGTCCGTTATCTCAGAGCGCGGTAATCTTCATCCGCAACGGCTTCCTGCCATTCCGTACCGGTCTCTTCCCCTGCCACCTCGATCGCGAGATGCGAGAACCAGGAATCAGGTGCCGCGCCGTGCCAGTGCTTTACATTTGCCGGGATATTGACCACGGTGCCGGGCGTCATTTCAACCGGCTCCCTGCCCCATTCCTGATAGTATCCTCTGCCGCCGACGCAGATCAGCATCTGCCCGCCTCCGCTCTTTGCATGATGGGTATGCCAGTTGTTGCGGCATCCGGGCTCAAAGGTAACGTTAAAGACCGGGACCTGCTGCGCAGAGACCGGAGCCAGATAGCTTTGCCCCACGAAATACTTTCCATAGGGATTCGGCTCCCCGACCGGGAAGAAGATGGTATTCTGGTATCTTTCCTTCTCCGTCAGTGCCGTTCCTTCTTCATTCCAGACCTCCTTTGCCAGCCTGAAAACAGCCCAGCCCTTCGGCCAGCCTACGTACATGGTCGCATGGGTAATGATGGCGGCGATCTCTTCCTTCGTCACGCCATGCGCTTTCGCGTTCTGCAGGTGATAGCTCAGGGAGGAATCTGTGATCCCGGAAGCCATCAGGGATACGACGGTGATGATGCACTTTGTTTTTACGTCGATCGCTTCCGCATTCCACACCTCACCGAAAAGCACGTCATCATTCAGATGCGCGAACATCGGGGCGAACTCTCCCAGCTGGTTTCTTCCTGCTGTCTGTACGATCTTTTCAGCCATTTCTGTATTCCTCCTCACTTTCCGATCTTCTGGTCCCCTGTGGACCAGACGTGTTTGTCTTTTGCCGCCGCAGGTTTATTCTGCGCCATGACGCCCGCCAGCGGGTGCGGCACATAGGGCTCCTCAAGGTATGCAAGCTCTTCGTCCGTGAGCTCCAGTTCCACTGCCTTCGCCGCCCCTTCGATATGATGGAGCTTCGTCGCGCCGACAACAGGGGATGTCACCCTGGTGAGCAGCCAGGCGAGAGAGACTTCCGTCATGGTCACGCCGTGCTTTTCTGCCAGCTCCGCGACCCGGGCGATGATCAGGTTGTCCTGCACTGCTGTGGCGTCATATTTGAACTTCGCGTAGGCATCTTCCTCGGCACGCTTTGTCCCGCCTTCTCCGGGGCGTCTGGAAAGCCTGCCGGAAGCCAGCGCGCTGTATGGTGTAAGCGCGATATTCTCTTCCCTGCTGTAAGGGACCATTTCCCTTTCTTCTTCACGGAAGATCAGGTTGTAGTGTCCCTGGATGGAGACGAACTTCTCAAAGCCTTCCTTTTCCGCCAGGGCGTTGGCCTTTGCGATCTGCCAGGCGAAGCAGTTGGAAATGCCGATATACCTGGCTTTTCCTGCCTTCACGATGCGGTTCAGGCCTTCCATGATATCTTCGATGGGCGTCTGCCAGTCCCACATGTGATAGATATACAGATCCACGTAGTCCATCCCAAGGTTCTTAAGGCTCGTGTCGATCATGTTCTCAATGTGCTGCTGTCCGCTGATGCCCTTTTCGATCTCTTCCGGTGTCCTCGGCAGGAACTTGGTGGCAACGACAACATCCTCACGCCTTGCAAAATCCCGGAGCGCACGGCCGAGGTACTGCTCGCTGGTGCCGCTCTGGTAAGCGATGGCCGTATCATAGAAGTTGACACCCAGCTCAAGACCCCGTTTTATGATCTCTCTGGTATGTTCTTCATCGATAGATAGTCCAGCTGTGCTGGCCCCGCCCGGGATCACCGAACCCCATACAGCCCATGCAGATTCAGGATATGTTCAGATCACTGTTTCCAAGCCTTGTATATTTCATGCCAGCATCTGCTCCATTTCGTTTTCTTAAAGGACTTCGTCCAGCCAACGCCGGATCTCCGCTTCGTTCGGCCGGTTGATCTGCCTGCCCTTTGCCCACCGGACATCGCCGCTTACATCCTTATGAAGGGCAACGTCGCTTCTGCCTACGCCGCTTCCACCGGAGGTGCAGAAGGGAATGATCTTTTTACCGCTGAAATCATAGCTTTCCAGGAAGGTGTCGATGATCCTGGGAGCCACACCCCACCAGATCGGAAAGCCCACGATCACCGTATCATAAGACGCCATGTCCAGGGCGCTTCCGGCAATTTCAGGCCTTGCGGAGGGATCGTTCATTTCCACGCTGCTGCGGCTCTTCCTGTTCATCCAGTCCAGATCCGCTGACGTATAGATCTCCTTCGGGATGATCTCATAAAAATCCGCGCCTGCCGCCCGGGCGATCTCTTCGCCGACTCTTTTTGTCACGCCGCTGGCGGAAAATACTGCCACCAATACATTCTTAGCCATCTTTGTTTACTCCTTTTCAGATATTAATGCTGTATATTGTCATCCGTCTTTCACTCGCCAAGCAACCGGATCAGACAGCTGTATGTGAGTTCGTAGACAGTTTGATAAACGTAATTGATCCCTGCTTCCTTCATGGCCACTCTCTGTTTTTCCGTGACCGCCGTATAGGGGTAGATCCCGAACATAAAGGGATAGAAGGTATAGATGAAGTTCTGAATATCTGCCACACTCATGTCCGGGCAGAACTTTTCCAGAAGCATGCACATCAGATGCATGGAACGTCCGTAAGACTGCTTGAAGGAGTTCAGCAGCTCCTGGCGGCTGTTCGCTTCCATATCGTAATTATTCATGGAAAGGAGCTTCAGAAGCTGCTCACGTCCTGCCAGAGAGTCTGCAATACGATCCGCCAGTTCTTTTTTCGTCAACTGCCCGTTCCCGTTCAGTATGGCGTCCAGATCCTCATTCCAGCGGTCATATTCCCTTTGAAACAGTCCCAGAAAGATCTCTTCCTTGGTTTCAAAGTAGTTATATATAGTAGGCCGGGAAAAGGAAGTGATGCTTCCGATCTCTTTAAGTGTGATCTCCCGGAAGCTCATCGTTTGATAGAGCTGTTCACACGCATTAATGATCTCTTCCCTTTTCCGGGCGATCTCTTCCGGTGTTACCTTTCTCATCTCTTGCCCCTCATCGCTCATTATTATGCTGACATTGTGTCAGCATGCTCATTATATTCCCACTCTGACACTGTGTCAATATATTTTCAAAAATTAATATCCCTCTCAGGAAAACGGACGTTTACTTACTGCGAAATGCAGGAAATAAACGTCCATGATCCGTTCGGTATTTAATTGTCTGTAATTTATTTCTTCTTCACCGGATAGCAGATCTCCGTTACGAATTCATCCGGATCCTGCGTCTCGTGCGGGCTGACGTGGTAAATGTTGAACATCGGCTCAGCGGGTTCATACCCGTTCGCTTCCATCCATGCGATCACAGCAATATAGACATTCGTGATCCGGGTGTAGCTGCCCTGGTAAGTGCAGCTGGCCACCGTAACCTCCGGAAGTGTACGGAACTTCACATGCTCTGTATCCGGATAACTTCCTCTGACGGTTTTCCACGCCATCATTTCAACATTTTCTTCCTTGTACTCGCCGTCGAGATAGGTCATTGCGCACAGGCAGGGATCATCCTCCACGATATCCACCGGAATCGTATTACGCATGATCACATTCTGGTTGGCACTCATCACAGGTACAAGTATCCATCCCAGCACTTGTCCGATGCACCATATGACCGGATCTCCGGAAAAGGCGAGGGTGATGTGCAGAGTCTTTCTTTGCTCTTTCCCTATACACATTTGCTTTCTTATTATTCATCTTCATTTCCTCCGCGGCCCAAGTCAAACAGGCCAAAAGCAATTCCCATGAGCAGCCCCATGCAGATACCGAGGGACAAGCTGTGCATTGCCTGAACAAACACAATACCCCAAAGGAGCGTCATGGAAGCAGGAAACACTTTTTTATTCATTCCTATTCACCTTACCTTTTCACAGCCAGACAATACCCGACACCCTCCGGTGCTGTCATACAATGCTCCATGTTGCTGCGGTTATGATCCCGAAAAAAAGTTTCCGTGGCTTCATCTGCATTCAAATGCTCATATACCAGAAAACCGGCTTCCGAAAGAAGCTTTTCTAACTCATCCCTGGAATACTGTGCTTTCATTCGTTCACCTGCAGCTGCGGCAAGTTCTCTGTTTCGTCTGCTCTCTGTTCCATCGGATGACTGCGGATAATCAAAGCAGATGGAAGAACCGGCACAGGAGATAGATGATATTTCCTTTAAGAGATTTCTGAAATCATCCTTTGACAGATAGTAGCTGGTCCCAAGCAGACTTCCGAAGAATTGTTTCTCCGCATGGAATCCGTCGTTCACCAAGTCATCCTTCCATCCGGTCAGAGCCAGGTCGCATCCTATACACACCTGCCGGCATCCTGGTTCGAGACCACTCTTACTGACGCGGTGCTGCCTGTCTGCAATCATTTCCGGACGGTCCAGTTCAAACACCTGCAGTCTGTTATCCTTTGTGCGAAGAGTGAACGTGTCATAGCCGCAGGCGAAAATGATGATCTGCCTGCATCCGAGCATTACGGCATTGCAGATCGCACGCTCGCAAAATGCACTTCTTGCCAGAACAGACGGTGCCAGCTGATGATCCACAATAAAGTGAAGAGCGTCTTCCCGGGGGCCCTGGAAATTCGGGGCAAAGTAGGAGATGCCTTGTGCCATATTCTCTGAAATGGCAGCGTATTCTTCATCCGTAAGTATTTTCTCCGCCAGTGGATCAGCAAAGACATGTATGTGATTATTCTTGTAGTGGTAAGCTCTCACAAAAGCGCTGACAAGAGCAGTCATATTGGCCATAGATATAACCCCCATACCGAAATCTGGTCCTTTAAGATTTCGTGATCTGAAATCTACAATGTTCTGCTCCGCGCAATATTGTTTCCAGGATCTCAACCTCAAATTTGCTGTCCGGTTCCAGACAACCGAGAATATACATAATACTTTGCCTACTGCATTCACATTGCTCCGGGTCAGTAACCTTGCCGGAAAGTACTTTCAGGCAAGTACATTTCTCATAGCCGAGTTCGCAGACATGGCCGGATTCGATGACTTTTCCAAAATATCCGTTTCCATTCATTGCTTCGCCGTAGATTCTGTCAAAATCACCACCACAGGACTTATACAACTTGATCTGTGCAGGAAGAACAGTGTCTTTTACACAGGTTACGGCCTGTTCATAATACTTGTCTTTCAAAATCGTCCCCTTATCTGCAAAGTCTGTACTTTGCATTCAGCACCAGTTCTTTATCATCATCACCAGCTTCTGAATAAAGTGTTTTCTCAAATCCAGCACCGTTATGCCCAAGGCAAATATCCATAAAGCAGATGAAAATTCCTATATCGATCCGGTTGTAAAATGAAACCTTATCGGCAGGCATGATCCCTCTTTTACCGGGCTTCCTGTATCTGTAAACCGAAAGCCCGCCGTTGTTCTTTACAAGCCACGGTTGAGAATTGCAGGCACTCGGTGCAAACCTGACAATATCACTCACACCCGGGATCTGTTCGCCTTCCCATATTTCCTCAGCGCTCTTTCTTTTGCTCTTAGACATATCCTTACGGTATTTAGAGTCATCACTGATTTTACGGACAGAAAACATAATGACGAATTCCATATCCTCAAAGGGTTTTTCTTGTGTTTTGCCTGTTCCGAGCCAGAGCGTTCCGATATTCCTGGATACCAGATAAAGATCGAGTTGTTCACCGAGATAACCAATGTTTTGCAGATAGCCATCCTTCTTTTCACTATAAAGCAGAACACAGTATTCTCCGCCTCGTTTACAGTTCGTCTGCTTCTCAGGAACAATGCGAATGGCGGTTTTGACTCCGGGATTCAGGGGAGTAAATTCTGAATATGCGTTTTGTATATCGTTAAGTTCGTCTTTACTGATTGATTCATTCCCAACATTTCTGAAAATATGAAATGACTTCCTTTTAAATATCATTTCATAAAAAATATTGTTCAATGAAGTCACCTCCGCAAAACCGGTTAAGCTCCGGCAGATGTTCGAAAAATCTGAACGCCTTCCATATAGGTGGCAAGGTTCTTGACTTCACAGCCCTTGTCCGTGTAGTAGGCAAGCATTTCCGGCATCTTCCTTAAGTCATAGCTGGTCACACAATCGGAGATGACATGAACAGCATATCCGGCCTTTGTCATGTTGAAACAGGTGGATTTCACACAACCAGTGGCATCCGCACCGGTAATGTAAAACTCTCTGATATCCTCTGCCCGGATGAATTCTGAAAATGTCACGCTGGTCAACGCGTTGGCCTTTGTCTTAACAAAGATATGGTTCGAAACCACCTTCAGTTCCGGGGCAAGTTCCGCACCCTTTGTATCCGGTTTGAACGTCCGCGTCCCAGGGGACAGATTGTTGTGCTTGATATAGATGACCGACATTCCCAGATTCGCGGCCCAGTCGACAGCGGCATTGATATTGTCGATGATATCCCTGTAATGCTTCGTAATGTCGTTCTGAATGTCTATCACGACAAGTGCTTTATTACTCATTACAGCAGCGCCTCCCTTATTTCCCCTCATATTTCATCGGTGTAAACCGGATGCCGTTTACTGTCTTTTCCTCGTCTGTCGGCACAAATCCAATCGCCTTATAGAAGGGAAGGCCATACGGTGAGGAGTTGAGGGTGATCGTCCCGTCCGGATAGTCTTCAAGCAGACGCCGAAACATTCGCGTGCCGATCCCGCGCCGGTGATATCTGCCGTCCACAAAGAAAAAGCAGATATGTTTTCTGTCCGGCCTGATGGCGATCTCCCCGACCAGCTTTTCCCCATCACAAGCACCGTAAAAATGCAGCCCGGACAGATACCCTTCGTCGTGAAGACATTTTCGGAACTCCTCTGTTCCCTCGGCAGAGTAATCCGGGGATTCATATTCCGAGAACACGACCCATGCCAGATCCAGTGCAGCCTGTCTTTCATCTTCGGACAACCTGCGGATCGCAATGGCTGTCTCTTTTTCTGTCATAAATTCATCTTTCATCGAATTCACCTCGGCGTCCTATCGTTCGTTAGTCTTATGCCGGTAAGAAAACCGGTCAGCCGTTTCCGATCTGACCGGCTAGTGTGCTGCTCTTTTCCACCCGCTTCGCTTTCTTTCCAAAATAGAAGTAATGTTGAATTACATCGACTATTGTACCTAACGTTCGTTCGTTAGTCAACAGCCGATTTCTCCTTATGTGTAAAGGTGTCAATGATCGCTTCTTCTTTTTTCTTCGGTATCTCCGGTGACCTGCTGTCCTCACTTTTCGGCATGTTATAATTCTGCCGCTCAATGATGCCGCATTTCCACTTCGTTTTCGTGATATTCAGGTGTGATACATGGTTTAGACAAAAGACATACCGTCTCAATAAGCGTTGACTTTTCCAAGGGCAATTCCTTGACCTCAACACCCTGGATCGGCACTGGGAAAGTGAACACGATATTCCGGATCCAGTTGCCGTCTGGCCGCTTCTCAGGATAAAGGTCGATACGTTCGATGATCGCCCTCATGAGATCTTTCTTATCCGGCTCGTTCATTTCATCATACAGTTCATCAAATGCCAGCAAGAGTTGATAGACATTTTCCCCGGAGATCTGCTCGCTTCGGATCGTCTGGATCTGATTCCGGATATCCTCTATCTGCTGCTCTGCTTCTGCAATCTTATCGTACAGATCGTCATATCGTCGCTGCAGGTCGAGGATCTTACGCTCATAATGCGGTTCCGAAACATCCATGGTATCCATCTGGGTTTCCAGGCGGCTTTTGGTTGCCAGCATCTGATGAAGCCGGCTTTTCACCACATCCAGTTCCTTTTCCAGATCATCTGTGTTGACTGCCGTCCTGATCTTCTTTTGAATGGCCTCTTCGAACTGCTTGTCATGAACCATGGCAGAGATAATGGCTGCTACGTAGCGGTCGATCTCTGTCTGCTCCAGATTTGTCCGGAATGAGCACCTGTGGCCGGTCTCCCCACGGGTGTTCTTACAGTAATAGTAATACCTGGTCTTGTTGTCCTTGCTGTGTGCCTTGGCGATATTGCCGTATAAGGGCTTTCCGCAATCAGGGCATCTCAGCAGCCCTGAAAGAAGATGGACATGATTGACGTCATGGACCTTCTCCCGGCGATACGCATTCTTTTTCCGTTTTTCCTGTGCCAGGTTCCAGTCGGCTTCAGATATGATGGCTTCGTGTTTCCCATCATACACCGGGAACTCCGCCTGTTCAACCACATGCATCTCATTCCGGGTGCCGATTTTCTTTTCTGTCCGTCTTCGGCCATATGCGATCTTGCCCATATAGACCGGATTATCAATCACCTTTTTTACAAAGTGATCTGAAAACCCCGGGATCGTTCCATTCTGTCGGATCTTTTTCACACAGCCGTGATCATTCAGGTATTTTGCAACACTGCTTGTGCCTTCATTGGTATGGATATAACGGTCATAAATGAGCCGTATAACCTCTGCTTCGTCCTCGGCGATAAACAACTCGCCATCGACCAGTTTATAGCCGTAAGGGGCAAATCCGCCGTTCCAGCGGCCTTCTCTGGCCTTCTGCTCACGGCCTGCCATGGTTTGGGTCCGAATGTTCTCACGCTCAATCTCCGCGACTGCGGACAGCACGGAGATCATCAGCTTTCCAGCATCCTTGGAACTGTCGATCCCGTCTTCCACACAAATCAGGTTCACGCCGAAATCCTGCATCAGCTGCAGTGAATTCAGCACGTCCGCAGCGTTACGCCCGAATCGGGACAGTTTGAATACCAGGACATAATCAACATCGTCTTTACGGTCCTGAATATCCTGGAGCATGCGCTGGAAGTCGAGACGGCCCTGGATGTTCTTCCCGGAGAAACCTTCATCCGAATACTCACCGGCAATCGTATAATCCTGAAACTCGGCGTATTTCCGGAGCTTATCCTTCTGAGCTTCCAGACTGTAGCCATCGACCTGGATCGCTGTAGAGACACGGGTATAGATATAGCATTTCTGTATTTTCTTGACCATTTTCACTCCGTATCGGATTTACCACCCGGCAACAACGGCAAATGCTCTGTGCTGATCCGGGTAAGTGTCTGCATCTGTCTGACAGCCAGATCTCTTAAGAGTACCAGGCGCTCGGACATCAACTTTCCCTGTTCGATGAGGATGGCGTTATAGCTCTCCATGTTTGCAAGGACCAAAAGCTGGTTCAGGTTCGCATCGTCGCGTATATTGCCTTTCTTATCCGGGTTCTCATCCCGCCACTGTTTTGCTGTTTTGCCAAATAATGCGACGTTCAGAAAATCAGCTTCATTCGCATACTTATAGGAAATCTGTTCCGGCGTTAGTTCCGGTGGTATCAGATTACCCTTGATCGCATCAGTATGAATACGGTAATTCAGCTTCGCGACCTCACGGTTCAGGTTCCAGTTCAGAGACAGACGGCTGTTCTCATCATGCTTGATCCGCTGGTAATCTTTGACGATATACAGCTTAAACTCAGCAGAGATCCATGACGCGAACTCGAGCGCAATATCGGAATGGGCATAGGTCCCGCCATAACGGCCGGCTTTTGTAGTCATGCCGATAGCATTGACACTTTCGATCCATTTTGACGGAGACATTGTAAAAGCATGGAGACCTGCTTCCTTCCTAAACCCGTCGAATTCGACGGGTTTAAAGTCCGGATTATGCAAAGTCTCCCATAAACCAAGGAACTCCAACGTCTCACGGCTGCGCATCCAGTTCTTGATTACGTCATTTGGTTCGTTACTCTTATATTTTGCAATATCAGTCAGAGAAATGAATTCATTCTCAAAATCCATTGTATAGATACTGATATCGAATCCTTTGGCGTGGATCGTTTCTTTAACCACTTTTTTCGCCATGATCAGTTATCCTCCTCTGGTTTACCTTTCATCAGTCCTTCCATCCGGATATAGTATTCCAGCAGCCGCAGGACATACTCCGGAGCATGCCGGTTGTCACGCTCCCATTCCGTCACTGTCCTATACGGAATATTGAAATACTCGCAAAACTCTTTGCGTGTCATTCCAGTGCTCTCTCTTAACTCTTTGATCTTTTCCCTGCAGTCCATAGATATCCTCAATCTCAAATACTCAACCCAAGATCTTGCAACATACACATTGTGTATTTACCATATCACATCTTCAGCGAATACACAATGTGTATTTCGCTTTTTTCTTACTGTCTTCTGCAACGACCAATCGTGTTATGATAGGCATTCAGCCGTCGGGCGACTTCTTCGGGCGATATGCCTGGGCTGATATATACAGAAGAGCGAATTGCTTCTATCATCCGTTCTTTCCTTCGCTTAAGAACGGATGGACCATGTTTGACCATCAGCTTCGCCATCAGATCTGAAAATCGGTCAAATGCCGCTTTTTCTTCCAGAGTATCGGATCGTATCATTCTTTTCTCCTTGTTTTCAGTTATCCACATCCTATCCCATTCGGAACCCCAATTAATACATTTCATTGTTTATTGAATGAAGGGATTGATAGGATGGATATTTAATTGATAAGTTTTTAAATACCATTAGTCTTTTATAGCGTTGGGATCGCCAGTATTGGGAAAACCGTCGTTGGCTCCGCCTGTCAACTGATTCTCCTGTCCTGGAGAGTCTGTCCGTAGGGTTATCGGGGCTGTTCTTCCTGATCCAGCGGACGTTCCCGAACCAGGTACTCTGTGTCTGCCAGCTGGCCGGTCTCTGTCCGGATCCTGCGACGTGTGACATATCCATACCGCTCCAATTCATTCACGGTACTGCGGACCGAATCGAGACCATCTTAGCTGAGCCGGGCAAGGCCTTTCATGTTGTAGTTCCAATCGTCCGGAAGACTCAGCATGACCGACAGCAGCCCCTTGGCCTTCAGTGACAATCGTTTGTCCTTCAGATGGTAGTTGGCCATGACCGTGTAATTCTTTGTTCGCTCTACGCGAAATACCTGTGACATTGCTTTTACCTCCTTTGTCTTTTTCTGAAAACTGTGAGTAGGACACCCGGAGGTTTTTGCTTTTGGTAAAAAACAAAAAGCCGGGTCACATAGATACGCACCGACAGACGAACTCAAAAAGTCCGCCATAATCGATATGTGTCTGTGTAACCCGGCGATCAAACTGCCGGTGGCCGCCCCAAATGCAGCCCACTGTACCTGTTCTATCAGACAGATACTCTATATGAATCGGGAACTCACCTTTTTAGGAGAGAACCGATAATGAACCGGGCCGAACCCGATTCACCCAAGGTCCCTTTTTCCGGACCGATACAAATATACCAACACGGATTTGAACTGTCAATACACCAAAAACACGTTGACGGTTTTTGGCGTCAACGTAACAGCTCGCCTGGCTTTCACTACCTGGTTATCCCGAAAAATGTATTATCCCGAAAAATGAACAGAAAGTCTTTTATAATCTGGGGCTTCCTGAAATTGTTTCGGGATAATCTTTTGCAGTGCCAGTGC